>ERZ724503.1294-NODE-1294-length-11599-cov-9.425849_pt1 | contig 11599 bp, 9 predicted proteins | sample MGYA00376036_ERZ724503 | MGnify/ENA primary metagenome ERZ724503 (study PRJEB28724, sample SAMN07190885) | wastewater metagenome | isolation source: influent of sewage treatment plant in Hong Hong | place: Hong Kong | collected 2016-03-17 ...
TACTAAAATAGAAGAGCTCTTCTTCATTTCCATCTTTCCCTTGTAGTTTACTCATTGATGAGTAGTTTAATTTCCAATTTAAAATTTTTGTTGAATCTATAAATTTTTCACGTGCTTTTATAATCGCATTTTTGTCTTTTACAACACCTTTTTTATCTCTTTTGATGTTTGTCCCAACTTCAAATTGAGGTTTAAAAAGTATTATTATATCTTTTGATGCTAATCTATTTATGTCATTTATAATATTTAGTATTGATATAAATGAAACATCACAAGTTACAATATCAAACTCTTTTTCGCTTGTAAAATCTCTTATATCTGTATTCTCAAAAAACATAATCTTTGAATTACTTTTTATCTTTTCATGAAGTTGGTTTGAACCAACATCAACACAAGTTACGTTTGAAACATTTCTTTCAAGTAAAATTTGCGTAAAGCCACCAGTACTACTACCTATATCTAAGGCATATTTATTTTCTAAAGTAAGAGTAGAAATCTCTTCTAAAAAATATTTTAGTTTATATGCTGCTCTAGAAACATAAAAATCTTCTTCTAATATTTCTATAATATGGTTATCTTCTACATTAAAAGAGGGTTTTGATATAATCGCACCATCAATTTTAACTTTGTTTGATTTTATTAATTCACAAGCTTTGTTTCTGCTTTGAATATTAAAGGTTTTTGTTAAATATAAATCCAATCTCATGGGGGAAATTATAGTTGAAGTTTGTTCAAAAAGAGTTTAGTTCTACTTTTGAAGAAAAAAAATCAAAATTTATAGCACATTTGATGCCTTATAATCTTTTTGATGATGTAATGAAGAGATTAAGAGCAGAACATCCAAAAGCAAGACATTTTGTTTATGCATATAGATATCTAAATGATTATGCACAGATAGTAGAAAATAGTAGTGATGATGGAGAACCAAAAGGTACAAGTGGAAAACCTTCCCTTGCAGTATTAGCTGGTGCTGATGTTGTAAATAGTGCTGTGATAATTGTGCGATATTTTGGAGGAATAAAACTTGGAACTGGTGGATTAGTTCGTGCTTATGGTGATAGTGTAAATGAAGTTATAAAAAATAGTATTTTCAAAGAGTATAAAAAGCTTATTTCTAAAACTTTAGAGTGTGAATATAATGAACTTTCTCAACTAGAATATTTATTAAATCAAGAAGAGATAAGTATAAAATCAAAAGAGTTTGGAATAACTGTAAAAGTTACAATAGAACTTACAAATGAACAATTAAATAATTTAATTCCTTTACTTTCAAGAAATATTTTAGTAGTATAATAACTTCCAATATTATTAATTTAGGGAGTTATTATGAAATCAATTTTTTTTATCTTACTGACAATTCTATTATTTAAAAATCTTTTAGCAGATGAATTGATAAATATAAATTTTAAAGATATGAAACTAGTTGATTTAGTCAAAATAACTTCAAAAATCATAAACAAAAACATACTTTTAACTCAAGAAATAGAAGGTACTATTGATTTTATACCAAATGATAAAGTATCTAAAGAGGAATTGTTAGCAATTTTGAAATATTCTTTAGATGAAAAAGGTTATGAATTAGTTGAAGAGAATAGTATTTTAAGAGTTATAAAAAAAGAAGAATCAAAAAATGAGTCAATTATTATAAAACTAAAAAATATAGATGTTAATTTTGCAAAGCAAAGTTTAGAGAATATTTCAAAACAATTGGAGGATAAAAATACATCAATTATTGAAAAATCTTTAGATAATTCAATTATGATAATTTCAAATAAAAAAAATCTAGAATATTTACAAAAATATATGAAAAATATTGATAATAGTTCACTATCAACTAAAAAACTGACAAAAATTATAAATCTAAAAAATAGTGATGCGACAAATATAATAAAAATTGTCGAGGATGTGGTTAATAAAAAAACTTATCTAAATTCCAATCTGAAACCAGTGATTTCAAGCGATGTTGAATCAAATTCGATAATTGTCATGGGTAACGTTGATGAAGTTGATAGTGTTTATAATTTAATAGAAGAATTAGATAAAGAGAAAACACAAGTTTATGTACAAGCAAAAATTATTGAAGTAAATGATGATTTAGTAAATCAAATTGGAGTTTCTTATGGAATATTTGGAGCAAAAAGTGCAGGAAATGTATTATCAAGTTTTTCAGCAAGTTTAAATAAAGGTGAAATTCCCACGTTTTTTATTGATGGAATAAAAATCCCTGATATGAGTTCTGGTTTAGCACTTGGAGCTTCTATAAATTTATTAAAACAAAGTGGAGCTTTGGATATTGTTTCAGAACCTTCAATTTTAGCAATTAATAATAAAGAGAGTTCTATATATGTTGGAGAGACTATTTCAATAAAAGTTTCAAGTAGTGTAACTGATGGTGGAACAGTTAAAGAGAATTTTGAAAGAGAAGATGTAGGCTTAACATTAAAAGTAAAACCTAGAATTTCAAATGAGACAAAAGTTATTTTAGATATTGAGACTATTTTAGAAGGTGTTAAAACAACCCAAACAATTAGTGGAAATGCAGATACTTCAAAAAAACAGATTAAAACAACTGCTATTTTAAATAATGGGGAAAGCGTAATAATTGGTGGTTTAATAGAGAATAAATCAGAAAAAACTGAGCAAAAAGTTCCTGTTTTAGGGGATGTTCCACTTTTTGGAGAGTTATTTAAAAATAGTGTTGAAAATGCTAAAAAGAACAATTTAGTAATAATTGTAACTCCTTATTTAATCCCAAAAACAAAAGATATCACGTATATAAGAAATAAATTAAGTGAGTTAAAGAATTTAGAAGATAGATATTTGGAAAATTCTTTAATAAAACTTAGAAATCAACAGCTGAAAAATGGTAATCCTATAAAAAAAGAGGAAAATGGAAATCAGATATCTTCAAAAAATGAACATGAAAATAGGGTAAAAGAAATTTTAGGTTATTAGTTTTTACAAAAAACTAATAATTTATCATTTATAGTAAGAGATTGAAGAGTCTGTTTTTCATTTTTACTATTTAATATCTTGTGACAGTCGTTACATAAAATAGCAATATTTTCTAGATTATATCCACCACCTTTTTCAATCTCTTTGATAAAAATTGTGTAAGAATCATTTACAGAAGCTAAAGTATCTCCACATCTATTGCAACTTTTGTTATCCCTTTGATATGCTAACTCTTTTCTTTGTATCCAGTCACTAGGCATTTTTGTATTGGAGATTGATTTTTCTTCATAATTTTGCCAAAGTTTTTCTCTTGGAACAGATTTTTGAGTTCTTTTTTCATAAGAAAAATTAAAAAATTGTTGAACTACATCTTCAATAATAAGTGTTTCTCTGAGTTTTAGATTTTTTTCATCAATTGTTTTTCCAATAATTGAATAATCAATAAATATTTTAGGATGATGTTTTTGCATATGAAGTTTTAAATCTTTGATGAATAAATCGAAGTTTCCACCATTTTCATATTTGAATTTAAAGATTTTTTCTCGATAGATATAAAGAGGTATTAGAGTTAAAACAAGTAAACTTGAATAAATTACAAAGTCTAAATCTAATACCAATGTAAATCCTTTAGATAATTTCAGGATTTACTTGATGCTTAACTAAAGTGTTATTAGCCTCTTTATGATTTCCCGTTGCAAGTTTTTGAAGTTCATTTTTATGAATAATTGGAATTAAAATATCTCTTCCACAAATATCAGAGATTTGTTTTCTATTATAATCAAGAATATAGAAATCTTCATTTGTATCTACTACTATAAAATCAGCATTATTATCAAAAGCATCTAATAGGATAGTTGAAGCCACATAATATGTTATATATGGATTTTTATTAAATGTGTTTTTTGCTAAATCAAGATTCATAGAATCAAGTTTTAAAATCTTTGCATCTAATTTATTTAATAATTCTAAAGTCTCAGAAGGATTATTTGATGGATAATAAGTAATATTGAAATCTTTAAAATTGTGTTTTATCTCATATTTATCTTCAAATGTTCCAAAATCAATAATTAAAGTTTTGTTTATTCTAAAGTTTTGTTTATTTATTTCTTCAAATAGATTTAAATCTTTTTGAATTGTTTGAATTTTTTCTTCAATTTTTACATCAAAATTATAAATTCTATTTTCTAAATTAGTGTGATATTGAGCACCCACTTCAACTTCATTTAATGCTGATAAAATATGAGTTTTTTGTTTTGGATTTTTTTGTATTAAATCGTATGCTAAGATAAGTATAGAATCACCAATATAATCACTTTTATAGTTCAATGTATTTGAAGCATAGTAGTATTGTTTTAGGTTTTTGTAGTTTTCTACATCTTCATCATCAATAAAATCTTCTAAAATATTGATTCTTTCTTCAAAATCTCTTTCATCAATTAATAAATCATTGTAAGCTCTTCTTATAGAATTTGGCTCAATTGTTAATTCTTTTCCAAAATTTTGAACTAATTCATTAATAGTAATTGATGCTTTAACAAAAGTTCTATTGATAACTAAATCAAAATTCTCACACTCTGTAAAACCAAATGAAGATGTTTGGTTAATAGTTTTTAAAATATCCAAAAGATTTTTTTCATTTTCTATTTTTAAGAAATGTTTTGTGTAGTATGGAAGATAGTCTGAGTTTTTGTCAAACCTAAATAAAGAAATTTCTAGTTTCATAAATAATACCTTATTTTGTAATTGGATAGATTTTAATTAATTTATACTTAAAAAAAATGATAAGTGAATGATTTTTTCACTTATCATATAAAAGTTGTGCTATTCAGTAAACCTTTTTACTTCTGCACCAATTTTTGAAAGTTTACCTTCAAGGTTTTCATAACCTCTATCTAAGTGATAGATTCTGTGAATGTTAGTTTCTCCATCAGCCACAAGAGCAGCTAAAACAAGAGCAGAAGAGGCTCTTAAATCTGTTGCCATAACATCACTACCATTTAGAGTTCCTTTTTTGCCGTTGATTGTTGCAATATTTCCATTTAAATGAATATCAGCACCTAATCTTAAAAGTTCACTAACGTGCATAAATCTATTTTCAAATAATCTTTCATCAATAGTACTTGTTCCATTTGCTTGAGTTGCTAATGCCATAAATTGTGCTTGCATATCAGTTGGAAATCCTGGATATTCAGTTGTTATTATATTTACAGGTTTTATCTCATCAGTTGGCATTATTGTAACACTATTCTCATCTTGAATTATTTCAAAATTCATCTCTTCAAGTTTTGAGATAACAGCTTCTAAATGTAAAGGAATTACTTTTTCAATTTTTAGTTTTTGATTCATAATCGCAGCTGCACACATATAAGTGCCTGCTTCAATTCTATCAGGAATTACATCAAAAGGTTTGATATCAATTAGTTGTTGACCTGTTCCTTCAATGATGATTTTAGATGTACCAATTCCTTCTATTTTTATTCCAGAATTTGCTAAAACTTCACATAATTGAACAATTTCAGGCTCTTTTGCCGCATTAATTATTGTTGTTGTTCCATAAGCTAGTGCTGCTGCCATTACAACATTTTCAGTTCCACCAACAGTTACTTTATCAAATACAATTTTTGCACCTTTTAATCCATTTGGAGCAGTTGCTTTAATATATCCATGTAAAATTTCAATTTTTGCACCCATTTGTTCCATAGCTTTTAGATGTAAATCAACTGGTCTTTGTCCAATTGCGCAACCACCTGGAAGTGATACTTCACAATGACCAAATCTTGATAAAAGAGGTCCTAATACTAAGATTGAAGCTCTCATAGTTTTTACTATATCGTATGTTGCTGTTGTATTGTTTATAGTTGATGGATTGATTTTTACAGTGTTATTGTCTTTTGTAAAATCTCCACCAAGTTTTTTTATAAGTTTTAAAAATGTATTTATATCAACAACATTTGGTAAATTTCCAATTGTTATTTCATTTTTTCCTAAAATAGTGCACGCAATTAAAGGTAGTGCTGCATTTTTTGCACCAGATATCTCTACACTTCCAGAAATATCTCTCCCTCCAACAATTTTTAAATATTCCATGATTCCCCTACAAGTATGTTTGTAATAAAGCTAATATATTATCTAAAAGAAGCTTTAAAAATTTAATCTAATAATCTGAGTTTAATTGGATAATAAATACAATTGTAACTTTTTAAAATAAGGGATGAAATGGAAGATCAAATTAATAAGGGTATTAAGTACATGCTTTTTGCTTCACTTTTGTTTGCATTTATGGGAGCTGCTGCAAAAGAGTTGAGTGATTCTATGAGTTCTGTAGAAGTAGTATTTTTTAGAAATGTATTTGGAGTCTTATTAATATTAATTTCAATTTATAAATCACCATTAAATCAATTGGGTGGGAAGTTTTGGTTACTTGTATTTAGGGGCGTTGCTGGTTTTGTTGCATTATTATTTTTCTTTTATAATATTTCAAAAATTCCCCTTGGAGAAGCTATGACTTTTTCAAAAACTTCAACAATATTCACAGCAATATTAGCCTATATGTTTTTAAAAGAAAAATTAGGTGTTAAAGGGTGGATTGGAGTTTTTATTGGTTTTATTGGAATAATTTTTATTACGGAATTTGATGGAAGTAGTTTAGAAAAAACTGATTATTTAGGTATTTTATCAGGTGTTGGTGCAGCACTTGCATATACTTCTGTGCGAGAATTAAGAAAATTTTATGACTCAAGAGCAATAGTATTATCTTTTATGACAATTGGAACAATTGGACCTATTATTTTAATGATTATAGGAAGTTTTTATACAAATCCACATTTAGATTTTATGTTAGGAACTTTTACTATGCCAAAAAGTAGTGATTGGTTATATATTATTTTGTTGGGAATATTTGCTACATTTGCACAAATATATATGACTAAAGCATACTCTTTTGCAAAAGCTGGAATTATAGGAACAATTTCATATAGTGATATTGCATTTTCTATAATTTTAGGACTTATTTTGGGAGATTCTTTTCCTAGTATTTTGATTATTTTTGGTATACTACTTATAGTTTTGAGCGGTTTATTAGTATCTTTAAAAAAGGAATAAGATGGAATTTTTAGATAATTTTACATTTTGGGAAGAGTTTTGGGCAATTGTAGTTTTTATTTTTATTGCTTGGTATGTTCATGATAAATATGTTCAAAGGGAACATCAGTTACTTGTGAATTATCCAATTATTGGAAGATTGAGATATCTTTTTGAAGAGATTAGGGAACCTTTTCGACAATATTTTGGTGATGAAAAATTTTACGAATCTAAAGATAAATTAGATTGGGTTTATAAAGCAGCTCATGATGTTCCAAATTATGCATCATTTTCACCAACTCAGCCTTTACCAAAACCAAAATTTATGATTCGTCATGCAAACATTGTTTTAAACGATGATGAGGTTGATGATAAGTTTGAAGTTATGTTCGGTGAGAAAAGAAAAAAACCTTATATTGCAAAGTCGATTTTAGGTAGATCTGCTATGAGTGATGGATCAATTTCTCCTGAAGGGACAAGAGCATTTGTTCAAGGTGCTTATTTGGGACATTTTCCTATAAATTCAGGGGAAGGTGGAGTAACATCAAACTTTTTTGTTACGCATATTAAATATGATAAATCTTATATGACAGTAGTTGATAGTAATTATTTTAATAAAAGGGTTAAAGAAGTTTTTAAATTCTTTTTTAATGGAGCTGTTGCTGCTGATGTCTATAGAAAACTTGTTTTTAAAAATGATCCTGAAGCTGAAACTTATATACTTGATATGGATAATCATCATTTTTATAGACCAAATTGGGATGCTCCTTTAGAAGCTTTTCCTACTGAGGTTCCTGAAGATATGCCAGATATTATTTTTCAAATAAGTTCAGGTCTTTATGGTGCAAGGGATAAAGAGGGGAAATTTAATCCTGAAAGATATCAGAAAGTTATGAAATTTTGTCGTATGACAGAGATAAAAATAGCTCAAGGTGCAAAACAAACAGGTGGAAAATTAACAGGAAGTAAAGTAACCCCTGCAATTGCATATTATAGAAATGTAGAACCTTATAAAGATGTTTTTTCGCCAAATAGATTTCCTTACGCAAATACTATTGAAGAGTTATTTGATTTTATTGGCGAATTACAAAAATTATCAGATAAACCAGTTGGTGTAAAGATTGTAATTTCTGATTTAGAAAATATAGAACCTTATGCAAAAGAGATTAAAAAAAGAATTGATGCTGGAAATGATGCATATCCAGATTATATAGCACTTGATTCAGGAAGCGGGGGAAGTGCAACTGCTCCTATTGAAATGATGGAAAGAGTTGGATTAAATATTAGAGATTCTGTTTATTTAGTAAATAAGATTTTAACACAATACGGTGTTAGAGATAAAGTAAGACTTGTTGCAAGTGGAAAAATTTTAACTCCAGATGATATAATTATAACAATGTCTTTGGGAGCTGATTTTATTCAAATTGCGCGTGGATTTATGATGAGTGCTGGTTGTATTAGAGCAAGATATTGTTCTGGGACAAATGGTCATGATTGTCCCGTAGGACTTGCAACTCAAAATAAAAAGAAAAGAAAAAACTATTTTGTATTTAAACAAGCAAAAAAAGTTGCAAATTATCATAAAAATCTTTTAAAAAATGTTAGAGGACTACTTGCAATTATGGGCTTAAAGAATATTAATCAATTAAATAAACATAGATTATTATTTGTTGATAAAGATTCAAGAATTCATGATAATATTGATAAAGTATTCAAAAGACAATTAGATTTAGGAAAAGATTTGGAGGATGAATACCATGAATTTAGATAAGGTTGTTTCAGGATTTTTTATAATTTTAGCTATGACTTTGAATTTCGGATTTTTTTATGGAGATATGCTTTCTATAGAAAGTCATAGTAAGTATGAGTTGTTAGCAGCAATTATTATAAATTTAATCGCAACAATTCTGAAATTAGGTGATAAAACACAATTGGGTTCTGTTTTATTAGCAACTTCACTTGTTGCAGATATTCAGTTAATTGCAGCTGCAACAGTATGGACAGTAGCAGCTTATTCGACAGAATTAACGCCTGAAATTATGGCAACAATTGTATCTTTATCTGGTGGTGCATTATTAGCAAATATTACATCAGTAGCACTTTATGTGGGTGATACTTTAAAATCAAAAAGATAAGAAGATTTAACATTGAGAAATAACTCTTTATTTATCATTTTACAGAAAATGAGAAAACCCTTTTTAGTAATTTTAATTACTTATGCAATATCTATATTGGGTTTTCTTTTTATAGAAGGACGAGATTCAAGCGGAAATGTATACAATATGAGTATATTTGACGCTTTTTATTTTGTAACTTATACGGCTACTACTATTGGATTTGGTGAAATACCATATCCTTTTACTTATCCTCAAAGAGTTTGGGTAACATTTTGTACATATTTAACTGTTTTAGGGTGGTTTTATAGTATTGGTTCTTTAGTGTCACTGTTTCGAGATGATTTATTTTTACAAGAGATTGAAAAGGCAAAATTTTTAAGACAAATTAAAAATTTAAATGAGAAATTTATTGTTGTTTTAGGTTATAACCAAATAACAAAAAAGATAATAAAAAAAGCTTTAGCACAAGGTCTTAGAACTGTAGTTATTGAAAAAGATAAAATGAAGATAAATGATCTTATTTTGGAAAATTTCACCCCAACCGTTCCTGTTTTATATTCAGAAACTTATAGTGTAAAGGTTTTGGAAGCAGCAGGACTAAAAAAAAGAAATTGTAAAGCAATAGTATCTTTACTTGATAATGATGCATTGAATTTAAAAATTACGTTAATAGCTAAAGCTTTGAATAAAAATGTAAAAGTTGCTGTTAAATCTACAACTTCTACACACACTGAAAATCTAAAAGATTTAGATGCTGATGTTATTGTAAATCCTTTTTCAATTATCTCTTCTGAAATTAGTCTTGCTCTTTGGGCTCCAAATATTTTCAAACTTGAAAAATGGCTATATGGAATAGATAATTTAAATGCTGCACTTCCTATTTTCCCAAAAGGTTTATATATAATTTGTGGTTATGGAAGAATGGGAAAAAAGATTTTTGAAAAATTAAGTGACAATAATGTTGATGTAAAACTTATTGAAATGGATAAAAAGAAGGATGTTGAATTAACTAAAAAAGAGATGGAACATCTGATTTTTGGAAATGCAGATGACAAAGAGTTGTTGATTAATGTTGGTATAAAAGATGCAAGAGTTGTTGTTGCAGTAACCGATGATGATACTACAAATTTATCTATTTTAGCAACTGCTAGAAAATTAAATTCAAAAATTATAACAATAGTTAGAGAAAATGATTTAGCTGATGATTTCTTGTTTAGAAATGCAAATATCGATCACATATTTACTCCATCTAAAATATTGGTTAATAAAGTAACAAATGCTTTAGTAAATCCATTAAGTGATAAATTCTTAAAACAGATTTTGAAGCAAGATAATAATTGGGCATCAAAATTAGTTGCAAGATTAGTTAAAGAGATTGGTATAAATCCATTGTTGGTTGAAATTGAGATAAATAACATAATAGCCCCTCAAATTTACGCATATTTAAAAGAAAATAAGGATTTATCTCTATCTTTATTGGCAACATCGTTACACAATAAAGAGCAACAGAATAATGTTGTTCCTTTGTTACTTCAAAGAGAAAATGATATAATACTCCTTCCTGAATGGGAAAATGATATAAAAATAGGTGATAAAATTTTATTAGCATGTGATGAACATGCAAAAGATGATATAGAATATATCTGTGAAAATATTTATGAGTTTTATTATGCGTTGACAGGTAAAGAGAAAACAATTTTAAAAGGAATTATATGAAAATTTTAACAGGACCTTGTGTTCTAGAAGATAGAGATACAGTAATGAGAATTGCTGAAAAATTAAAACCATTAAGTGAAGATAAAAGAGTTGAATTTTATTTTAAAGCTTCATTTGATAAAGCAAATAGAACAAGTTTAAGCTCTTTTAGAGGACCTGGACTTGATGAGGGATTAAAATTATTTCAAGAAATAAAAGAGCAATTTGGTTATAAAGTTGTTACTGATATTCATGAGTCATATCAAGCAGCACCAGCTGGTGAAGTAGTTGATATTTTACAAATCCCTGCATTTTTATGTAGACAAACTGATTTATTAGTAGCAGCTGCAAAAACTTCTGCAAAAGTTAATATTAAAAAAGGTCAATTTTTAGCTGCTGATGCTATGAAGCATCCTGTTGAGAAAATTTTAAATACTAGAGGAATTTCTGAAGTAAGTTATGAAAATTCAGAAAAAGCTGGTGTTTGGCTTTGTGAAAGAGGAAATACTTTTGGATATGGTGCATTAGTTGTTGATATGAGAAACTTAGTTTTAATGAGAAATTATGCTCCTGTAATCTTTGATGCAACTCACTCTGTTCAAATCCCAAGTACGGGTGGAACAACTGGTGGAAATTCTGCATTTGTTCCAACAATGGCAAAAGCTGCTGCTGCTGTTGGAGTTGATGGATTCTTCTTTGAAACACATATTGACCCAAGCGTTGCAAAAAGTGATGGACCAAATATGCTTAAA
>ERZ724503.1298-NODE-1298-length-11590-cov-21.874122_pt1 | contig 11590 bp, 15 predicted proteins | sample MGYA00376036_ERZ724503 | MGnify/ENA primary metagenome ERZ724503 (study PRJEB28724, sample SAMN07190885) | wastewater metagenome | isolation source: influent of sewage treatment plant in Hong Hong | place: Hong Kong | collected 2016-03-17 ...
GAACTCAACTTTGGAGACAACAAGTAGTTCCAGTTGGAGATGCAATGTCTGATACATGGCAATGGGTTGAACTTTCAAAAAGATTTACAGTAAAAGATTTATGGGGTGAGCAATCTCTTCTTAGTACAAAAGGAGAAACAAAGCTTCCAGATATTATTGAAGCTGCAAAAGCTATGGGATATAATGAAAATACAACTATGTATGAAATTTTATTTGCAAATAAAAAAGCAAAATCTTATAAAGTAGATCAAAAAGACCCTGTTCAAACTGGTTATGATAATACAGATGCAGCAGGTGATTCAAGAAATGTTATTGGAAGTGATGGGAAACCATGGAAAGGTTACGGATTCTTCATTCAAAAATATTTATTTGAAGAATATGCAGATTTTGGAAGAGGTCATGGTCACGATTTAGCAGACTTTGATACTTACCATAAAGTAAGAGGACTTAAATGGCCAGTTGTTGATGGTAAAGAAACTCAATGGAGATTTAATACTAAATACGATCCTTATGCTAAGAAAGCAAATCCTGATAGTGATTTTGCATTCTATGGAACGCTAGCAAAAGAACTTGCACAAGGTGATTTATTAGGGGTTAAAGATGAAACTAAAAAATCATTAAAAAATAAGGCAAAAATCTTTGCAAGACCATATATGGATCCACCAGAAGTTCCAACAACTGAATATCCTGTTTGGTTATGCACAGGAAGAGTATTAGAACACTGGCATAGTGGGACTATGACTATGAGGGTTCCAGAACTTTATAGAGCAGTTCCTGAAGCACTTTGTTATATGCACCCTGAAGATGCAAATACTTATGGTGTAAAACAAGGTTCATTATGTTGGGTTGAATCAAGAAGAGGAAAAGTAAAAGCTAGAGTTGAAACAAGAGGAAGAAATAGACCATCAAGAGGTTTAGTATTTGTACCTTGGTTTGATGAAAAAGTATTTATCAATAAAGTTTGTTTAGATGCGACTTGTCCACAATCAGGTCAAACTGACTTTAAAAAATGTGCGGTAAAAATTTATCAAGCGTAATTAAGGAGGGTATATTGTTTTGAGCAATATTAATCCTCAAGAAAAAAAAGAGAAAGAAAAAATGGATAAAAAGCAAAATCTACCAATCAATGAAAGAAGAAAATTCTTTTTAACAATTGCAAGAGCCACAGGTTTAGCAATACTTGGTGGATTAACTTGGAGTGCATATGTTGATGAAGTAAAAGCCACTTCATTAATTTTGCGACCTCCTGGTGCTTTAGATGAAAAAGATTTTTTAGCAAATTGCATTAAATGTGGGATGTGTGTAGAAGCATGTCCTTTTGATACACTAAGATTAGCAAAACCAGGAGATAATAAACCTTTAGGAACACCATTTTTTATTCCTAGAGAAATCCCTTGTTATATGTGTACAGATATTCCATGTGTTCCTGTTTGTCCAACAAATGCACTAAATATTAAATCTGTTCAAAATGAAGATAAAAAATTGGATATTACAAAAGCTCAAATGGGAGTTGCCGTTATTGATGACAATTCTTGTATCGCATTTTGGGGTATTCAGTGTGATGCTTGTTACAGAGCCTGTCCTCTTTTGGGAGAAGCTATAAGTATAGAATATTCAAAAAATGAAAGAACAGGAAAACATGCATTTTTAAAACCAATTGTACATGTAGATGTTTGTACAGGTTGTGGATTATGTGAAAAAGCTTGTGTTACAGAAAAAGCAGCAATTTTTGTGCTTCCAAGACAAATAGCTTTAGGAAAAGCTGGAGATCATTATGTACAAGGATGGAATAAAGAAGACCAAAAAAGAGTTCAAAATGCTACAGGTGATACAACAAAAACGCAAATAAGTAAAGATAGTGCTGTTAATTCTTTAAATAGTGACAAAGATATGGAGGATTTATTAAAATGATGAAAAAATATAGATTCTTGATTGCTAGAAGGATTACACAAATCTCTATTATGATTTTATATGTTATCGCAAATATATATGGAATAAATATTTTAACGGGTAATTTAAGTTCATCATTACTTTTAAATACTGTTCCATTAAGTGACCCTTATGCTGTTATACAAATGGCATTTGCGGGAGCTATTTTATCTTTTGATATTCTTTTAGGAGCTTTTTTTATAACTATTTTTTATATGATTGTAGGCGGTCGTGCTTTTTGTTCTTGGATTTGCCCTGTAAATATGATTACAGATTTAGCAAATTATTTAAGAAGAAAACTAGGATTTAATCAAATCCAAAAAAAACAACCTGCTTCTAGAAATATACGATATTGGGTTATTGCCATAAGTTTTATTATCTCATTATTTATGGGCATTGCAGCTTTTGAGCTAATATCTCCTATCTCTATGATTCATAGAGGAATTATTTTTGGATTAGGATTTGGTTGGGCAACAATACTTGTAATTTTTCTTTTTGATTTGTTTGTTTTAAAAAATGGTTGGTGTGGACATATTTGTCCTCTTGGTGGATTTTATTCACTAATTGGAAGATTTAGTTTTATTAGGGTTCATCATAATGCACCTAATTGTACAGCATGTATGAAATGTAAAGAAGTTTGTCCTGAAAATCAAGTTTTACATATGGTTACAAAGACTTCTATACCTGTATTAAGTGGTGAGTGTACAAACTGCGGAAGATGTGTAGAAGTTTGTGATGATGATGCTCTTAATTTTTCAATAAAAAATTTAATTAAGGAAAGACAAAATGAAGTTAGGTAAATTAACTTTAGCAGTATCATTAGCAGCATCAATTTTAATGGCTGCTAATACAAAAAGTGGAATAGATGAAGATTCAATTGGTTTAAGAAAAGTTGAATTATTATCAGAAGAAAAAGCAGCTCCTAGTGAGACTAAATATGGAACATCAGCACCTATGAGCGGATACAAAATAGATAGAGCATATCAAAATGCACCACCTATGATTCCACATGATGTTGAAGGAATGTTGAATATTACTCGTGATAACAATGCTTGTATCGGTTGTCATGATGCGGCTGTTGCTGAATCTATGGGAGCAACTTCTATTCCAAAATCTCACTATATTGACTTTAGACCAAAACATAAACTTGAGGGTGATAAGTTTGTAAAAAGTGCAGATAATATGAAAAATGAAGTTTCAATTAAACCTATTGATACTATTGCTAATGCAAGATTCAATTGTAACGCTTGTCATGCACCACAAAGTACGGGAGAGTTGGCTGTTGAAAATACTTTTAAACCTGACTTTACTAGAAAAGATGGTGAACATAAATCAACTTGGCATGAAGTTTTAACAGACGATTTAGATACTTTAAAGAAAAAATAATGAAACGAAGAGAACTTTTTAGTTCTCTTGCTTCATCTTTTACAAAAAAAGATAAACAAGAGAAAGTTTTAAGACCTCCATACTATTCAAAAGAAGAAGATGAATCATTTTTTTTGACAAACTGTATAAATTGTGAAGGATTATGTGGTACAGTTTGTGAAGAAAATATTATTATAATTCAAGAGGATTCTACACCCAAACTTGATTTTTCTGTAAATGGTTGTACTTATTGTGATGAATGTGCAAGAATTTGTCCAAATAATGTATTAAAAATAGAGGACAAAAGATATATTGATGCTAAAATTGAAATAGATATATTATCTTGTTTATCATGGAACCAGACTATGTGCTTTTCATGTAAGGATCCATGTTTGGATGATGCTATTAATTTCTTAGCAATGTTTAGACCTAGCATAAATGAGCATTGTACTTCATGTGGATTTTGTATAAAAGTTTGCCCAACCAATGCAATAAAAATTATTAATTAAAAAAGGAGTTTTATGAAAATCTTTACTTATTTAATTTTCGCTTTTATATTAACTTTAAATGTAAACGCAAAAGATTTGACTCCAAATTTCTCACTAACAGCAAGTGGGGGAGTTACTGATTTGATTTTAAAAGAAGATACTCTTTTTGTAGCTACCGTTGCTTCAAGTATAGATATTTTTAATATAAAAACCAAAGAAAAAATTGATTCTATAAAAATGCCTAAAATTAAAGACTTTGTAGGAGATGCTATAGATTCAAAAATATATAGTATTGATACACTAAAAGACAATATTTTAATTCTTTCTCAAGGTGAAAAAGGTGGAAGAAATATAGATATTTATAAAGATGGAAAAATAGAAAAAATTATCGAAGATAAAGATAGATTGTTTATTGCACGTGCAAAATTTTTAGACCAAAATCATATAATTTTTGCCTTACTTTCAAATCAACTATATCTTTATGACATAAAAAATAAAAAAATCTTAAAAGAAGTACAAATCTCTCAGTCAAAATTCTCAAACTTTAAATTAACTGAAGATAAAAACCAAATAATAGTCTGCGATGAAAGCGGTATTTTAACTATGATCGATTCTAAAAGTTTTGAAATTTTAAAAGTTTTTAAAAATCAAAATCTTGATAATGTTTTCCAGGTTGATGTAAAAAACAATCTAATTTTAACAGCAGGGCAAGATAGAAGAGCTGCCATTTATTCAATTAATGGAAAAAATGATTTTTATAAAGAGTTCAGCTTTTTAATTTATAGCGTAGGGCTAAGTCCTAGTGCAAAATTGGCAGCTGTTGCTAGCGATGAAGAAAATAATGTAACTATTTTTAATGTAAATTCAAAAGAAAATTTATATAAACTAATGCAAAATAAAAGCACTTTAACAAATATTTTATTTGTAAATGAAAATGAAATTTTTGTTTCTAGTGATGATAAACAAATAAACTATTATAAAATTGATTAAATAAAAAGGATTATAAGATGAATATTTCAAGTATTGTTGTACAAACTTTACCAAAACATATAAATGAGGTTGTTGAATCGTTAAAAAATTGTGATGTGTGTGATTACCATATGCATGATGAATTAGGGAGAATCATTATTACTATTGAAGGAGACGGGGTTCAAGAAGAGCTAAGAAAACTAAAAGTAATAGAGGCTATTCCTTATATCATGAGTGCTGATATGCAAATGGCATATAGTGAAGATGAACTTAATTCTCATTTAGAAGTTTTAGAAAATGCTGATGCTGTTCCAAAAGTTCTAAATGATAAAGATATTGATGTAACTGATATTCAATATAATGGTGACTTAAAGAAAAAAGATTTAGAAGGTTTTGCAAAAACATTTGATAATACAGGAAAATAAAATGGAATTTTTATCTGGTAATTTTTTATGTGAAACTATTGTTCCTAAAAACGAATTAATAATTTCAAGAACTGATCTAAAAGGAAATATAACTTATGCAAACGAAACGTTTGCTGAGATTTCTGGATATAGCATTGAAGAATTAATTGGTAAATCTCATAACATTGTAAGGCACCCCGATATGCCAAAAGCTATTTTTGAAGAACTTTGGAAAAGTCTCAAGACAAAAGGCTCATGGAATGGGATAGTAAAAAATATAAGAAAAGATACTGGTTTTTATTGGGTTTATGCAGAAATTTCTGGTGTTTTAAAAAATGGAGTTTTAATTGAATATAAATCAATAAGAACTCCTATCTCTTTTGAAGAAAAACAAAAGCAGCAACTTCTCTATGATAAAATAAAAGAACAAAACAATGAAAAGACGAGAAGAGTTATATATAGTTAAATTTTTAACCTAAATTTAACTCTTTTTCCACTAAAAGTAAAGTCTACTTCTTTTTTTATCATAAAAAAGATTGTATTATTTCCTATGAAAAAAATCCTATCAATATTACTTCTTTTATCTATAAACTCCTTAGCCTTTGAAGAAAAAGTACAAGCAGCATATGCAATTGGAATTTTTGATAAACAAGGAGAAGGAGAAAATATACAACATAAAAGAATTACCCAAAATGACTATAATGACATTTGCTTCTCAAAAATTGTTGTTTTTGGAAATACCTCAAATTCAAATATTGAAGTAAAGATTGGTAATTCAGTCGGATATTTTGAAAATTCAATTTCAATATATAATAATAAAAAGATTAAAATTGCAGAAGAATTAACCTTCAAACATTATAATATTTCAAAAGGATATTTTGAAATAAGAGTCGATAACAAACTTTTTGATACAAAAGTTTTTGTAAAATAAATATTAATAAAAAAAATTAAGACTTTCTTTATAAACGTAGCATTAAAATAGCATTCTTTAAGTTTAAAGTTTGTATAATTACACAAATAAGAAGTTTTATCTACTTATCTCTCCTTAGTTAAAAAATTATAGCACTGTGACAATTTTTTTTTAAGATGGAACTTCTTTTTTTAAATCTTAGTTTAAGACTAATCAAAAGTTATTCAAACTAGTTTTATTTTTCTATAAATACTATTAATTATTAATAAAGCTAAAAAAAAGAGGAAGATGAAGACATCTTCCTCTTTTTTATTTTCCTTTTATCACATATATTTTTTAAGAACTTCAGGAATTCTTACACTTCCATCTTCATTTTGATAATTTTCCATAATAGCTACAAAAGTTCTTCCAACAGCTAAACTCGAACCATTTAAAGTATGAGTTAAGATATTTTTCTTATTTGCATCTTTATATCTGATTTTCGCTCGTCTACTTTGAAAATCTCTTGTATTTGAAATAGATGAAATTTCTCTATATTTATTTTGTCCAGGTAACCAAACTTCCAAGTCAATAGTAGTAGCTGCACTAAATCCTAAATCACCTGTACATAATTGCATTTTTTGGTGTGGAAGACCTAAAGAAGTTAATAAATCAGATGCGCAAGCTACCATTTTTTGGAATACCTCTTCTGATTGTTCAGGTGTAGTGATTGCAACCATTTCAACTTTATCAAATTGATGTTGTCTAATTAATCCTCTTGTATCTCGCCCTGCACTTCCTGCTTCTTTTCTAAAACAAGGAGTGTAAGAAGTAAGTAACATAGGAAGTTCACTCTCTTCTAAAATCTCATCATTAAATAGATTTGTTAAAGATACCTCAGCCGTTGGAATTAGATATAAATCTTCACCTTCGATTTTAAATAAATCATCGGCAAATTTTGGAAGTTGTCCAGTTCCTAAAAGAGTATTTGAGTTTGCCATAAAGGGAACATACCATTCATTAAATCCTCTTTCTCTATTAAAATCAAGCATATAATTTATCAAAGCTCTTTCAAGTCTTGCTCCATCGCCTCTTAGAGCTGCAAATCTTGATTTAGCTATTTTTACACCTCTTTCAAAATCAATCCAACCATTGTTTAAATCCCAATGTTCTTTTGGCTCGAAAGTAAAAGTTGGTTTTTGCCCAACAACTTCTAAAATCACATTTTCATTTTCATCAGATCCAACAGGAACGCAATCATCTGGAAGATTTGGAACACCTAAAATAATAGAGTTTAACTCTTCTTCTAAAACTCTAACTTCTTCTTCTAAGTCTTGTTTTTTATTTTTTAGATTGTTTATATTTTCTTGTAAAGCTGAAATATCCAAGTTTTCTTTTTTGTATCTTCCAAACTCTTTTGAAAGAACATTTTGCTCAGCTGTTACATCTTCCATCTCTTGTCTTTTTTGTTTTGTATTAATTGCAAGAGTTTTTAGGTTATTTAAAAGTAAGTTATCAACACCTTTTTTTTGTAAAGCTGTCGCAACATAGTCAAAATCTTTTTGTAGTAGTTTTATATCTATCATCTTTGCTCTTTGTTTTATTTTTCGTGCATTATAACCAAAAAAATCTACAAAAAGATTTAGATGATAGTTTAAATTTATCCGTTCATTTCCATTTTTATCATTACATTTCCATCGATATATTCTGTTTTAAACTTATGTTTATGACAAAAATCTTCATTCATAATTGTACACATTTCATTTGCTTTTTCTAAAGCTTCATCTATATTTGTGAAGTGTGTTTCTTGTTCGAAATCTGAATTTCTAAAACAACCACATGCTTTTTCAACTATTACAGCTGCCATATTATCTCCTATTAAAAATTTTGCGAATTGTATCATAAACAAATTAGAATTTTCTTTTTGGTATAATGACACAAAAACAAGGATTATGATTTGAGAATTTTATCAGGTATTCAACCCTCAGGAACTATTCATATAGGAAACTATTTTGGTATGGTAAAGAAAATGATAGAGTCACAAGATGATGGTGAACTTTTCGCATTTTTAGCTTCATATCACGCATTAACATCAGTGAAAGATAAAGAATCTTTAGAAAAAAATAGTTATGAAGCAGCAATTAATTTTTTAGCACTTGGAATGGATCCTGAAAAATCAACTTTCTGGGTTCAACATGATGTTAAAGAGGTTCTTGAGTTATACTGGATATTATCAAATCATACTTCAATGGGACTTTTAGAGAGAGCTCACTCTTACAAAGACAAAACATCAAGAGGAATTCAAGCAAATCATGGACTATTTTCATATCCAGTTTTAATGGCTGCTGATATTTTGCTTTTTGATTCAAATATTGTACCAGTTGGAAAAGACCAAATTCAACATGTTGAAATGACAAGAGATATTGCAACTTCATTTAATCACGCTTATGGAAAAGAGATTTTTATACTACCTGAGTCAAAAGTTGATGAAGTAGTAGCAACAGTTCTTGGAACTGATGGAGCTAAAATGTCAAAATCATATAATAATACAATTGATATGTTTACATCTCCTAAACAAAGAAAAAAACAAGTTATGGGAATAGTAACTGATTCAAAAGAACTTGATGAAGCAAAAGAGTGGGAAAATTGTAATATCTATGCTTTATGTAAACTATTTATGAACGAAGATGAATTGAAAGATTTACAAAAAAGATATGCAACTCCAGGAGAAGGTTATGGGCATTTTAAAATGACTCTTCTTGAAAAAATAAATGAATATTTTGCACCTTATGAAGAAAAAAGAGAATATTATCTAAATAACAAAAAAGAAGTTAGAGAAATACTTGCACTAGGTGCAAACAAAGCTAGAAAAATTGCTGTTGCTAAAATGGAAATTATTAGAGATGCGATTGGATTAATTTAATTTGATAAATATAAAAGAGTTACTCTTTTATATTTATTACTTGATTTATATTATTTGATATATCTTCTACTCGTTTTTGCCAAAGTCTTCCAAACTCAATTCTTTCCTCATTTGTAGCCGTTCCTTGAATTGATTTTTGCATTAAAACACTCATATTCCTATCGGGGAAAATAGAATTTGGGTCGTAAGTTACATCTACTTTTTTTTGTGTATCAGCTCTTACAAATCTAACACTTGCATCTGAGATATCTTTATCAAATTTCATTAAATAGTTTCTATCGTATTTCCCTGCTATTCCTTTAAATCCATTTGTTGTTGTTGCTCCTGTAATATTAGTAATTACATTCCCTATAACTCCTGCAACTCCTGTTGTTTGAGACTCTTTAAACTCAACAATAATTTCCCCTCTTTTAGGAATTTCATCTTTATACAAAGCTTTTAAGCCTTCTAAAGTCATAAGATAAGCCCCTAAAACAGTAGGACAAGAATGCCCCGCACTTTTTACGATATCTAAATATGAGAATTCAATTATTCCTGAATCAAAAGCTCCTAAAAAAGAAGCTAACTCATCTTGTAGTTTTATTGTTGGGATTTTTTCAAAAAATTGTGGGTAAGTCATTTTAAACCTTCATGTTAGTATTTTTTACGCTAACAAAAAATTTAAAATTTTTTGTTAGGCTATTTTTTTACAAATAAAAATCAGCTTATCAGCATTTTCAGAAGTATGTAAATTGAACTCTTTTATATCAATCACTTCAAAATTACACTCTTTTAAAAATTTTAATAAACTCTTCTTTGGATGATACTCTTGGATTATTGAATCACTCTGTTTTGAAAAAAATCCATTTTCTTGTTTTTCAAAAAGTGTAATATCTGTCTGAAGTTTATTATCTTCAAAGTTCGCGTCAATGGCGATAAATTTATCTTCAACATCAATTGTAATAGTTCCTTGAGCAACTTCTTCAAACCCGAAAGCTGAGTTTACATCAAAAATAAAATAGCCTCCTTGATTTAAGACAAGATTTATCTCTTTTAGAAATTTTTTTAAATCTCTTTTTGAAATGTAATTTAATACATCAAATATTGCTGTTGCACAATCAAACTTCTCTTTTACATTTTCTAAAGCCATTGCTTTTGCATTTAGATTTTTCTCTTGGCAAACTTTGATTTGCTCAACACTTAAATCAATTCCAAAATATTTCTTTTTATTTACTTTTAAGTTCTGTAAAAAATATCCTTGACCACAACCAATATCAATGATATTATCAAGTTCATTTACCATTACAAAGCGCAAAAATTCTTTGTGTAAAGTGTAAATTTCCTCTTCAAAATCTAAATAAGGCTCAACTTTTGCGTATAAATCTAATCCCATTATATATGCGCTTCTATTCTTTCTTTTAAGTCTAAAATTAAATCTTTTTTAGCATAAAATGAGTTTTTATTTGCTATTAAATGAGCTGAACTTTCCATAATTGTTGGTCCAATTTCAAGTCCATTTTGTTTCATTGTTTCGCCAGTTTCAACAATATCAACAATACAATCACAAAGCCCAACTAAAGGTGCCAGTTCAATAGAACCATAAAGTTTAATAATTTCAACTGCCATTGCTTTTTGTTCAAAAAATTTCTTTGCAATCACTTCGTGTTTTGTAGCAATTGTAATTTTACTTTTATTAAAATTTAGCTCTTCACCCTTTCTTAATCCAAAAGCAACTTTACACTTTCCAAGTTGTAAATCCAAAAGTTTGATTAAGTCGTACTCTTTTTCTTCTAAAACATCAAGCCCAACAACACCCAAATCAGCGGCTCCGTGCATTACATAAGTTGGTACATCTTGATTTCTAACATTTAAAAATCTAAATCCAGCTTTTTCAAGTATTAATTTTCTATCTTCAAAAATAAACTTTTCACCAAAAGCTTTTTCAAATTTATCTAAAGTTTCCTCAGCAATTCTTCCCTTAGGCAATGCAATTGTTAGCATCAATAATCCTTTTCATGTTCTTGAATATTAAATCTTTTTTATATACGCTATTTTCAAAATATTTACTCAAAACTTCTCCATCACCACCAGTGAATATAATATTTTTATTTAAACTTACTTCTTTGATTGGTAAAATGATAGATTTTAACATAGCATATTGTATAGCATCTTTCGTGCAAAGCGGTATTTTATCTAAATTTATCTCTTTTTCAAACTCAAAGTTTAGTTTTTTTGATATTTTTGGATAACTTTTCATAAATCTTCTAATACCCAAAAGAATAAATCCACCCTTGTGAATGCCCTCTTCCATAACATCAACAGTTATTGCACTTCCTGCATCAACAATCACACAATTATCTTGAAAACTACATGCAACGGCTCTGTCAATCCCCAAACCTTGGTATGAAGTTTGAAAATTTAGAAGTTTGTTTATATTTTTTGCGTGAGGATTTTTTTTAAGCAGTCTCTTTGTAGCTTTTTCATTTACTGAAACAAAATAAATTTCCTCATCAAAAACAGGAACTTTCTCATCTAAAAAATATTTTTTATGTTTATCACGTACTAAAAAATGATAAGTTGTATTTCCTATATCACATAAAATCAACTCTAACACTCCAATCATTTTGTTTTAAATACTCTTTTG
>ERZ724503.1301-NODE-1301-length-11581-cov-13.813725_pt1 | contig 11581 bp, 10 predicted proteins | sample MGYA00376036_ERZ724503 | MGnify/ENA primary metagenome ERZ724503 (study PRJEB28724, sample SAMN07190885) | wastewater metagenome | isolation source: influent of sewage treatment plant in Hong Hong | place: Hong Kong | collected 2016-03-17 ...
AAAATGAGTTTGGAAATTTTGAAAAACCATGAAGTCCTCCAAACTTTTTTACAAGCTTACTTCCTGGTCTTAAATACAAGTGATAAGTATTTCCAAGTATTATTTTTGCTCCAAGTTCTAGCATATCATTTGCATCAAGTGCTTTTACTGTTCCTTGAGTTCCTACTGGCATAAAAACAGGAGTTAAGATAGTGCTATGAGCTGTTTTTATTGTACATGCTCTTGCGTTATTTGAAGTTGCGTCAATTTTAAATTCCATAAATTATATAAACCTTTTTTTTTGATAATCTAATTGTATCTAAAGTAAGATTATAGCTCTTAAAAGATATAATCATGCCCATGAAAAAAATATTAATTATCCTAGATGGTATTGTTGCCAAAAAATTGATGCAAAGAATTGTTGAAGCTAATACAGTTGAAAATAATTATGATGTCATTTATATGAATGATTTAATTCTTCCTGCACAAAAACCTTCAAATTTTACATTTTATAAGTTTGATCCAACCTCAAAATCTAAATTAGCTATGGTTTTAGATAAAAATATTCATACAGAAGTTTTAGTTGCAATAAATTCAAAAGATGAAATGTTAAATGTAATTAAAAACATAAGAGAGCACACAAAAAATCTTCAAATAACAGTTTTAGATTACTGGGGAATAAAAGTAAATGACCCATTAGTTCGTATTTATAGAGGAATTGAAGTTTTAGCAAATGGAATGGTTGAAAAACTCCCAAATATTCCTGTTTTAGCCCAAAACATTGGATTAAGACAAGGTGAAATTATGGAAATTAGAATTCCATTTGGAAGTGCTTATGCTTATAGATATATAGGTTCAATCGAACAAAAACAGTGGAGAATTTTTGGACTTTATAGAAATCATAAAATGATAGATATAAAGCCATCTTTAGTTTTAAAGCCAAATGATGTAATTTTAGTTATTGGTAAGCCAGATGTTTTAATGCAAGTTTATAATGTTATAGGAAGAACACAAGGTCAATTTCCTATGCCATTTGGAACAAATATATATCTTTATTTAGATCTTTATTTACAAGATGATGAAAGTGTTAAAAAAGTTATTGATGAAGCAAAATATCTTAATCAAAAACTTAAAAATAATCTTTTAATAGTTAGAGTTACAAGACCTACAACAGTAGAAATTATGGATTTAATAAAAGCCGAGTTAATGCATTTTCCATCTATTATATTATTAATTGATTATGGAAATAAAGGCTTTAATAAACTCATAAAAGAAGATTTTAGAAAAAATAACATTGGTATGATGATGCTTACTTCTGAAATGTTTAAAGATAAAAATAATATTCAAAATGTTTTAGAATTGAAAATTCCAATACTTAAATTTGGAAAAGAGAATTTAAAAGCTGTAAAAAGAACAGTTATTATTTTAAATGATACAAACTCTTATGAGCAAATTTCTCCAATAGTTTTTGATATTGCAAGTCAATTAAAAATAAGAACAAAAATATTTGATTTAGATCCAATAGGGGAAAAAGATGTTAAATCTACATTGTTGGATCATTTTGAAAATCTAGCAAAAATTTTTAATGAAAAAATTGAAGTTGTTACTAATTCTCAAAATCCAATTAGAGAACTAAAAAAAGAGAAAGATATGCTACAACTTTTACCTTTGAAGCAAAAAATGTTTAAAAAGAAATTTTTATTTAAATTCTTATACACAAATAGTGATTTTATAGCATTTCATTCGAGTAAATATAATCAATTATTAATTCCAATAGTTGAAGAATAAAAGGAAAAATTAAATGAATTTTGAAAAATATCCATTTGAAAAATTAAATGAATTATTAGCTGGTATTGTTCCAAATGATAAATATGAATTATCAGCTTTAACTATTGGTGAACCAAAGTTTGAAACACCAGCTTTTATACAAGATAAATTAAAAGAGACAAGTGCAAGTTTAAGGAAATATCCTTCAACAATAGGTGAGCCATTTTTGAGAGAATCAATGATAAATTTTGTGAAAACAAGATTTAATGTAGATTTACAAATGAATCAAGTTGTTCCAACATTTGGAACAAGAGAGGTGTTGTTTAACTTTCCTCAATTTGCTTTATTTAATAAAACAAATCCTGTTATGGCATTTACAAATCCTTTTTATCAAATTTATGAGGGTGCTGCTATTGCTAGTAGGGCTTCTGTTATTCATATAGATTTAACAAAAGAGAATAATTTTAAAGCAACACTTAGTGATGAAGATTTAAAAAAATGTGATTTAGTAATTTTGAATTTTCCAAATAATCCAACATCTGCTTCTATGGGAATTGATGAACTTGGAGTTTGGGTAAAAAAAGCTTTAGAATTTGATTTTATTTTGGTAAATGATGAGTGTTATTCTGAAATCTATTTTGATGAAACTACAAAACCAGCTTCACTTTTAGAAGCATCTATAAAAGTTGGAAATAGTGAGTTTAAAAATGTTTTAGTTATGAATTCTATTTCAAAAAGAAGTTCAGCACCAGGATTAAGAAGTGGATTTATAGCAGGTGACGCTAATATTTTAAAAGATTATTTACAATATAGAACTTATGTTGGATGTGCATCTCCAGTGCCACTTCAAGAAGCAGCTGCAGTTGCGTGGAATGACCAAAATCATGTTGCTGAATTTAGAAAAATCTATAAAAAGAATTTTGAAATTGCAAATGAGATTTTAGGAATACCAATTCCAGAAGCTACTTTTTATATTTGGTTAGAAGTAGAAGATGAAATCGAGTTTACAAAAAACTTATATAAAGAAAAAAATATCAAAGTATTACCTGGAAGTTTTTTAGGAAGAAATGGTTTAGGAAAAGGTTATATTAGAATTGCTCTTGTTGAAAATGAAGAAAAAACAAGAGAAGTTCTTACAAGATTAAAGGATTTTATAGATGGATAAAGAAGCATTATTTCAAGCAAGAACAAACCCAGATTTTTTAAAATATTTAGAAGAGGCTAGAGTTAATTCTATGAATGCTCAAGATATAGGTTTGATGTATGAGACATTGGATTCTATGTTAGTTTTAGATTTAGATGAAGAAAATATAAATAAACTATACGAACAAATTTTAAAAACTTCATTTGAGCAAGTAGAAAAAATTTTAAATAAGCATCAAAAATTAAGCCTTGAAGGGGATAATTTACTTTATGTAAGAGCTTTATATGAACATGCTATTGAAAAATGGTCTTATGATAATTTTGATGGGGCAAAAGATTTAATTTTTGTATTGGCAAATATTATTCAAGATGAAGAGCTAGAAAAAGCTTTAAATATATTGATTGTATTTTTATCTTCTAAAATCCAATTAGATGATTTTTATGATACTAAAGTTGATTTAGAAGGCATTGTTGATGATGAAAAATATGGATATTTTATTATGAAGTTTAATTTTGATAATCAAGAATTTTTAAATGAAAATAGAGATATTTTAGAAAAAGAGTATAAAAATTTAAAACATTTATTAGGAAATTAATTGAAAGTACATTTTATAGGAATAGGTGGAATAGGTCTTTCTGCCTTAGCAAGATTTTTGAATTTTGATGGTCATGAAGTAAGTGGTTCAGATATGAAAAGCTCATTAATTACAAAAGCTTTAGAATCTGAGGGAATCAAAGTTTCTTGTCCCCAAAGTGCAGCAAATATAAATGATGATTTTGATTTAGTTATTTATTCAGCTGCAGTTACAGATGAAAATCCAGAGTTAATAGAAGCAAGGCTTAAACAAATACGAACTCTTTCAAGAAAAGAGGCTTTACCTATTATTTTAGGTGATAAGAAAAATTATTGTGTTGCAGGAGCTCATGGAAAATCTACAACAACTGCAATTTTAGCTTCAATATTAGAAAGTAGTGCGTTAATTGGAGCTATTTCAAAAGATTTTGGCTCAAATTTTAGATATGTAAATAATCTAATTGCTTTTGAAGCAGATGAATCAGATGCCTCTTTTTTACTCTCTAATCCATATTGTGCAATAGTTACAAATGCTGAGCCTGAACATATGGAATATTACCATTATGATTATGATAAATTTTATGGCTCATACGAAAGATTTATAAGTCTAGCTAAAAAAAGAGTTGTAAATGGTGAAGATAAAGATATTGCTAAACTAAAAATTGAAGATGCAACTTATCTTTATCCATCAAAAGATATAAAAAATCTTTGTTATACTCTAAAAAATAATCAACCTTGTACTAGATTTGATTTAAAAGATTTAGGTACTTTTGAAGTTTGGGGATTTGGTTTTCATATGGCATCTAATGCTTCATTAGCAATACTTGCAGCATTAAATGAACTTGATGTTGAGACTATTAGAAAAAATCTTTTAAACTATAAAGGGATTAAAAAAAGATTTGATATTGTTCAAGCAAATGAAAAATTCGTAGTAATAGATGATTATGCTCACCATCCAACAGAGATTGAAGCAACTATGAAATCAGTTGAATTATATGATAATCTTACAAATCTAAATAAAAGAGTAGTTTTATGGCAACCACATAAATATTCAAGAACAAGTGATAATTTAGAAGGATTTAAAAAATGTTTTAGAAGATGTGATGAGCTTATTATTTTACCTATTTGGACAATTCCAGGTGAGAAAAAGATTGATATAGATTTTGAAAAAGAGTTTGCAGCATACAATCCAATTTTTGCTGATAAAATTATTACATCAAATGGAAAAATAGATTTAATAAAAGATAATGAAATCATCAAAACTTATGATGAAGGAATATTTTTAGGTGTTGGTGCTGGAGATATAACTTATCAATTAAGATTTTAATACTTAAATAGAAATGGATTAGTTTACATAAACTTTTCCATTTTCAACTCTTATTTTTCCTTCTAATTCATATTCAAATATTTTATTTGGATATTTGTTATATGCTTCTTCATATATTGGATTTAAAGAACAAAATTTTAGTATTTCATCTTCAAATAGTTTATTTCTTACTCCAGAAATATTATAAATAAACTCATCAATATCATAAATTACTTTTATTAATCCCTTTTTGATTAATTCTTGTGTTCCTAAGCTTTCGTTTATTCTGTGTGGTAGCGTATATACATCTTTGCCCATTTTTAAAGCATAATTTACTGATGTTAAAGAACCTGAATCAATATCAGCTTCTGTTACAATCAATAATTCACTTAATGCAACAACAATCTCATTTCTTAAAACAAAAGTGTAATTTTTGGCTTTTTCTTTCTCTTTGTAAGCTGAAAGTATCAAGCCATTTCTTTCAATATCTATAATAAGGTTTTTATTTATACTTGGATACCTAATATCTAAACCATTTGCAACAACAGCTATTGTATTATTAGTACCTGCACCTTGATGAGCTATCGCATCTACACCCATTGCAGCACCACTAATGATACAAATTCCTACATTAGATAATTTTGAGGCTAATTTATATGTAAACTCTTTTGTATAAGAATTCGGACGGCGTGTTCCAATGAGTGCAATTTTTCTTTTTTTTAGTAACTCAAGATTCCCCATGTAAAAAAGTTCATCTGGATATTTTTTCATTGATGCAAGTTCATCAATATTAAAGTCAATTTTAGAAATCATATAGGCTCTTCTTAATAATATATTAAATTATTATAGCCTATTTTTTAAAGATAAGGGAGTTGATTCACAAAAATAGGTTCAACATCTTTTAAAAGATGCTTAGAGTCTTTTAAAACTTTTAGAGTTACACTATGTGGATGACCAATAGCAATAGCATAACCTTGTTTTTTAGCAATTTCAATGGCTTGTTTTAATTGATTTTGTATATATTGATAGTTTTCTTCATTATCAATAAAAATATTTCTTACAATATATGGCATATTATATTTTTGAGCATATTTTTTTGCCACAGATTTACCACTAGTTCTACTATCAACAAAAATAAAATTATATTTTTTTAATGCACGAAACAGTTTATCCATCGCTTCTTCATTTTCAGTAAAAACTGAACCTGTATGATTATTTGTATAAACTGCATTTGGATACCAAGCTCTTAATTGTTTAACTCTGTTTTCAATAGTTTCGTAAGAATCCGTTATATTTAAGGTATGTGTCTCAGGAGATTTGAATTTAGCAGAAGCTTGCATAGGAAAATGTATCATATAAAAAGGTAAATTTTGTGCAATCCTTGCTGAATCAGGATGTCCACTAGTTGGTGGGAAAAATGCCATAGTAATTTTATAACCCATAGCTAAAATTGCATCTTTTTGTGCTTGACTTGAAACATCATCAATAACAATAGCAATTTTAGGTTTACTTTTTTTATCATAAGTAAAACTATCTTTATTTGTAATTATACTTTTTTCATCTGTTTTTTCTTTTTCTTTATTTTTATTTTGTTCTTTAGTTTCTTTTTTAGCATTAAGTTCTTTTGCTTTTTCTTCTTTTATTTCTTCAACTTTTTTTTGAATAATTTCATTTTCTTTATTTATAAAATCTTCTCTTTCTAGTTTATCTTCAATTACTTTTTCGAGTTCATTTGTATACTCTTCAAATTTATTTTCTTCATTTAAATTAAATTTTTCTTCGAATAGTTGATTTGACGATGGATCTTTATCCAAAACTTTAGGAAAGAGAGTTTCTGGTTTTATTTCAGAAGATGAGATAGTACTATTATCTGGAATATTCTTAATTGTATTTTTTTCTTTTAATTTGAAATAGACTACTAAAGATACTAAAAACGCAATTAAAAATAGTAATAAAAAGATTTTCACTAATTTTTTATTTGAGACAGACTTAGATGATTTTTTTGATTTTTTTCTTGATTTTTTTTGATTCATATAAAAAGTTCAATTATTTAAGGAAGAAAAACTTCCTTAAATTGATTATTAATTTTTTTCTTGATTAACGATTTTTTTAGCAGCAATCCATGGCATCATAGATCTTAATTGTGCTCCAGTTTGCTCAATTAAAGAAGCTTTAGAATTTCTTCTTTCAGCATTCATTCTTGGGTATCCAGCTTGACCTTCTAAGATGAAATCTTTTGCAAATCTACCATCTTGAATCTCTTTTAATAATTCTCTCATAGCTTGTTTAGACTCAGCATTGATAACTCTTTTTCCAGCAATGTAATCACCATATTCAGCAGTATTAGAGATAGAATATCTCATATCAGCGATTCCACCTTCATACATTAAGTCAACGATTAATTTTAATTCGTGTAAACACTCAAAGTATGCCATCATTGGATCATAACCAGCTTCAGTTAAAGTTTCAAATCCAGCTTGAACTAATGCAGTAGCTCCACCACAAAGAACTGCTTGCTCACCAAATAAGTCAGTTTCAGTTTCATCTTTGAAAGTAGTTTCAATAATTCCAGTTCTTCCTCCACCAATAGCAGAAGCGTAAGATAATGCTAACTCTTTAGTATTTCCAGTTGCATCTTGGTGAATTGCGATTAAGTCAGGAATTCCTCCACCTTTTGTAAACTCAGATCTTACAGTATGACCTGGAGCTTTTGGAGCAACCATCATAACATTGATATTTTTCTTAGGAGTAATTCTTCCATAGTGAATGTTAAATCCATGTCCAAATGCAACAGTAGCACCATCTTTTAAGTTTGGAGCAATTTCGTTTGCATAAATATCACCTTGATTTTCATCAGGTAATAAAATCATGATAACATCACATTCTTTTGTAGCTTCTGCAACAGTTTTAACAACAAAACCTTTTGCTTCAGCTTTAGCCCATGAAGAACCATCTTTTCTTAATCCAACGATAACTTCAACACCTGAATCTCTTAAGTTTTCAGCGTGTGCGTGACCTTGAGAACCAAAACCAATCATTGCAACTTTTTTTGATTTAATTAAATCGATATTACAATCTTTATCATAGTAAACATTTAAACCCATTTGTAAACCCTCTAAATATTAAATTTTTCGAGATTATACAAAAAAGTATCTAAATCTTTGATAATGTCTAAAATTAAAGGGAAGAATACTATTAGTTTTGATACTATTAGATGATTATTTAAAAGGATTCAAAATTGCTAAAAGAACTATTTATAAAGATTCAAACAAATTGCAAAACATATTCAAATAGTGAATTAGAAGAGATTAATAAATTTTTAAAAGACGAAATAATTATAAAAAATTCTGATGATATGTTTGAACTGAATTCTAAATATAAAATAGCACTTGTAAAAATAGGAAAAAATTTAGTTATTCTTGAAGATTTAATAAGTGAGCATAAAAATATAAAAATAGAGTTTGATGATTTAAATGGTGCTTATGATGGAGATTTGGTATTAGCAAAAAGAATTTTTAATCCAAGAAGTAAAACAAAAGCAAAAATAGAAAAAGTTCTTGATGGCAAAAAAAATGAAGTTTTAGTTTACATAAAAGATAAAGCATTTTATACTGTAAAAGAGAATATAAAACTTGAAAATAAAAATGCTTTAAAATACCAAGATGGTGATGTTTTAGTTGTTGAAAACAAATCGTTGGAGTTGATAAAAAATTTAGGAAATATAGAAAATCCAAAAATAGATGAACTTATCTCATTACATTTATATAATGAAACCTATAGACTAGAAAAACATCTTGAAGTAAATGCTTTGATGGATGATAAAAATCAAAGGGTTGATTTAAGGGATTTATACTTTTGTACTATTGATCCAAATAGTGCAAAAGATCATGATGATGCAATCTATTTTGATATAAAAGAGAATATTTTATATGTGGCTATTGCTGATGTTTCTTATTTTGTAAAAGAGGGTAGTGAGCTTGATTTATTAGCTTTGAAGAAATCAACTTCTGTTTATCTTCCATCAAAAGTTTTACCAATGTTACCTCCAATTTTAAGTGAAGAGATGTGTTCACTTAAAGAGGGAGTTGATAGATACTCTTATGTATTTAAATTACATTTAGATTTAGAGAATTTAAGTGTAAAAAAGGCTGAACTATTTGAAGCTATTATAAATTCGCACAAAAACTTCTCTTATGGAAGAATTGATAGGGTAATAGAGGGACATTTAGACCAATATTCTAAAATTGAAAAAGAGATATTTGATTATTTGATACCGCTTTATGAAATTACAAAGAAATTTAGAAAAAAAAGACTTTTAAAGGGGTATGATTTTAGAACAAGTGAAAATAGATTAAGACTAAAAAATGAGAAATTAGAATCTATTGAAGTTGAAACATCAACAGCTTCACATCAACTTGTAGAAGAGTGTATGCTTTTAGCAAACATAGAAGCGAGTAAAAAAGTTAATAAAGTTGGAATCTATAGAATTCATGAAGAACCAGCATTTAAAGCCATTTCAAAACTTGTTGATGATGTGAATATTTTAGGGGTTAATGTAAAACTTCAAAGTGATGTTCACGATACAATAACTCATATTCAACAAAAAGCAAAAATTTCAATGATGGCAAATGAAATAGATGAATTAATCATTCAAGCGCAAACTCAAGCAAAATACTCTTCAAAAAATTTAGGGCATTTTGGTTTAGGTTTCTCTTCATATTCACATTTTACATCTCCAATTAGAAGATATTCAGATTTAGTTTTACATAGAATTTTAAAGACCAAACAAACTCCTCAAAATATTGAAGATATTTGTGAACATATCTCTTTAAATGAAAGAAAAGTTGATCAACTTGTGTGGGATTTTGAAGATAGAAAATATGCAAGATGGGCATTGGAACATTTAGAAGAAGAACTAAAAGTAAAAATTGTAGATACAGATAAGGCAAAAGCTGTTTGTTATGAAAAAATATTTGGAATGAAAGTAGTTTTAGAAAACTACAAAGGACAAAAACTTTTTACAAAACTAAGAGTAAAAATAAAATCAGCAGATGTTGTAACAAAAGTTATTGTTGCTACAATAAAATATTAAAATTTATAAAATAAATTTAGGATAAATTTAAACAATGTATAAAAATGAATTTGATAACTATTTAAAACAAAACAAAAAATTTAAAGCCTATATGTTTTATGGGCAATCTATTTTTTTAATAGAGCAATATGCTTTAGTTATTGCCCAATCTTTAGGAAATAGTGATGAGATAGAAAAATTGTATTTTGATGATTATGATTTTAAATATGTAAAAGATAAACTTCTTCAGTCATCACTATTTTCAAGTAATAATATTGTTTTAATCAAAACAGATAAAAAAATACCAAAAAAAGAAGTTGATAGTTTGATTGAAGCTGCAAATTTAAATCCTGATAGTACAGTAATCTTTGCTTGTTTAGGAGATGGTGATTTTAAAACTATGGAAGCTAGTTTTAGTTTAAAAACAAATTCTGTTGCTGTTAGATTTTTCTTGCCAACAGATATTGAAGCTATAAAGTTTTTAGAATTTGAAGCAAAAATGTTAAATATGAGAGTTGAACCAAGTGCTTTAAATCATCTATATTTTATGCACAAAAATGATTTGGCTTTGTGTGTAAATGATATGAAAAAATTATCGATTTTTGATGAAGTTATAACTACACATATAGTTGATACTCACTGTTTTGGAATAGGTGCAGTTAATTTTGAAGATTTTTTACATGATTTATTGAGTGGAAAAGATATAAGTTCAGATTTGAGTTTACTGCTTGAAGAGGGAATGAATGAGATCTTTTTACTGAATCAAGTAACATCTTTTGTTCAACAACTTTTTATGATTAGCTCTTATGCTAGAACTATTGGACAACCAAATCCTAAAGAAATCCTAGGATTTATACCCCCTAAAAATGTATGGGAAAAGAAATCTAAGTTAGCAATAAATAAAAAACCTGAAGTTTTCCAAGAGATTTTAGAGTATTTATTAAATATTGAATTAGAGTTTAAAAGTTCGAAAATTGATGATCAAAGTTTATATCTTCAGGCTAGTCTAAGAAAGTTTACAGTTTTATTTAGATAAAATCTCGAACTTTACAAAAAAAGAAATCCTTGCTGATATTAGGAAATGTAAAGAATACCGGCACAATCTATAAGGAGAATTAATGTCAAAAATCAAACATTATGAAACAATGTTTATCTTAAAGCCTACATTAACTGAAGAAGAAACTGTAGCACAAATCGAAAGCATCAGAGCTATCATTGAAAAAAATGGTGGAGAAATCGTATCTGCTGACAATGTTGGTCAAAGAGAATTAGCTTATGAAATCGAAAAATGTAAAAGAGGTTACTATTATGTAATCTATTTCAGAGGAAACCCATCTGGAATTGCAGAAATAGAAAGAAATTATAGAAATAACGAAGATTTAATTAGATTTATCTTCATTAAATATGATACAAAAAAAGAAGTTGCATCTTGGACAAAAATGAGTGATGAGGCAGCTAAAAAAGCTAATAAATAATAATATTTAGGAACCTTATATGTATAATAAAGTAATAATGGTAGGAAATTTAACAAGGGATATTGAATTAAGATATTTGCCTTCAGGTTCAGCAATAGCTAAATCTGCAATAGCAACATCTTATAAATACAAATCTACAACTGGTGAACAAAAAGATGAGGTTTGTTTTTTAGATTTTAATATTTTTGGAAGATCTGCTGAGGTTGCTAACCAATACTTAAAAAAAGGTTCTAAAGTTTTATTAGAGGGAAGACTTGTATTTGAAC
>ERZ724503.1302-NODE-1302-length-11579-cov-3.922683_pt1 | contig 11579 bp, 12 predicted proteins | sample MGYA00376036_ERZ724503 | MGnify/ENA primary metagenome ERZ724503 (study PRJEB28724, sample SAMN07190885) | wastewater metagenome | isolation source: influent of sewage treatment plant in Hong Hong | place: Hong Kong | collected 2016-03-17 ...
CCCTTTGGGCTACATTTTTATAACTAAATCTATCTAAGATCATTTTACTAGCTTTTCGGGCTGTCGTCTTATTGTAAGTTTCTTTCAAGGCGTCGATCATAAATTTTTTAACGTCTGCTTCGTTAGGTTCGGCCCATAAAGGATTTTCCCCTACGGTATAGTACAATTCGCCGGGGTGGTTATGGAAGGAAGAAGGCACTAATTCGTAATTAAAGAAGGTAACACCGGGAATCCCGGTAAGATTGTATTTAGGCCCGCCCCACCCTGTCGTCCCCACTCTAAGACCGCAAGCGACGGCTTCTATCTGTGGAAGTCCAAAACATTCCGCACGGTGCGGGTGAACGTAAACGCCATTTTCCGCCGTTCCCTTATAGACACTAGCTAGGTAATTGGAATCCCAATCTTCGAAAATATATTCGATCTGCGGACAATGTTTATTCGCTTTTTTGATTTGTTCGATATAAGCCATAGTATCGGTTTTATGTCCGTAAGCTATATCTTTTAGGATCAAAACTACGTCGTCTTTATCGGTAAAGGTTTCGGAATACCATTTAATTAAATTCGCGGTGCTTTTTCTAGGTTGTGTCGCCCCCACCATTAAGAACTTAAATTTACCGGGGAATAGATCGACGGGTTTAACGTCGAAGTTATAAATCTGATCCGAAACCCCGTCCGGGGAAACGTCGACCAATTTATCTAAATAAGGTTCGTCTTGACATACGTCGATAACGTGGTGGGAAGCGCATAAGGCGAAATCCACTTTTTCCATAGCTTCGCGCCAATCTTTCGGACATCTGTCATTCTCTTGGTGTAGCCATACACCCCGTTTACCTTCGTAAATCATATCGAACCCTTTACATAGGTTAAAGGAAGCCGGCCCGGTAGATACTGACGGCTTAAAAATAACTACCATTCCTAATTCTCGAAGTTCCCTAGATAATCCCCTAGCGACACGATCGTAAGAAGCGGCGGCGTCGAAACCGTTAAAATCTCTATAAATTGTAAGAATGTTTTTCCCGGCTAATCTTTCCTGAATTGCGGCCGCATTTTCATAAAATCCTTTCGTGATCTTAACTGATTCGGTATTACTGACATTTTCCCCCATTGACTTATGACCGTAGTGTTTGACCGGGATTTTTTCGTTTCCGATTATCTGATACCCGGCTAATTGAATTCTTAAACAAAAATCTAGGTCTTCGTGCCAAAATAAAGGATTCGGAAGTTTATCGAATTGTGGCCCGACGATATAAGCTAATTTTCTTCGGAATGATAGACAAAATCCGGGAACTACGTCGGCTACTGATCGACCGTCGATAGCGGGGGGATCGGTAAAGTATACGGGTTTAAGGAACGGTGTTAGTTGCCCGCCTTTTCCCACTACACCGACGTAATCGTTCCGGAACTCACTAAAGATCACTTCTTGCCACCCTTCCGATACTTCCGTGTCATTGTCTAGGAACGTGATTATTTCGCCCTTAGCGATCGCGATTCCTTGATTACGACCACCGGCTACGCCTTTGTTTTCTTCATTTAAGATAATAGTTAATGGGAAATCCTGTTTTTCTGATTTTAGACCTTCTAGCCATTCTTGCGTCCCGTCGGTCGAAGCATTGTCAATTATAATTAGTTCGTAATTATTCGGGGTATGATCTACGATCGAAGTAATACACTTTTTCGTATAGGATAGGGCGTTATGGGTAAGAATTAAGATTGAGTGGGCCACTTCCTTAGTCTGAACGTCTTTAGCTTCTATTTTTCTGTTTGAAGTTCCCTTGAAATCTTTAAGAATCGCGGCTAATTTTTCGGCGGTCTTATCATATCCCCAATTACCGGAAGCCCACGTCGCGCCGCGTTTAGCCATATCAAAAATAAAGGATCGGTGTTCGTAAGCGAAGCGCATTTGACGCCTTAACGATTCTACGTCCGGTTCTACCATTACACCGGTGTCTACACCCTTATATCTTTCGTATAAAGCCGGGGTGGTTTCTTTAACGTCAATTTCTAGGAAATAATCACGGGTAAAGAATTCACTAAATCCGTGGGCGTTTGGAATAATCGAAGGTGTACCGCAAGCTAAGGCTTCTAGTGGTGGGTGTCCAAAACCTTCACCCCTTGAAGGTAAAACAAAGCAATCGACTTTCTGTAACAATTCGGCTATGTCTTTATGGGTATAGGATTCTTTAATTACTTCTATGTTTGGATATTGTGATCTAAGAATAGGGAATGGGAATCCGGCTACTTTAGTAGTTTTTAGAATAAGTTTTACGTTTTCTTTATCGAATTCGTCGTTAAAAGCCTTAAAAACTAAATCCCACCCTTTACGCTGATCGAAGGCGTTGTAGTGAAGGAAGGTAAAAGGTTCTTTATCTACGTCTTTTTCGGCGTATTTGAAAGTATTTGAATCATAACCTAAAGGAACGACAACCGAATCGAATCCGAAATCCTTAAAGGCTTTTTGACAAAACTTAGAAGGAACGATAATAAGATCGGCTTTTTCGACGTCTTTACGCCATTCTTCCGGTAATTTAGTAGATTCAAACATAGAAAACATTATCTTCGTCGGTGTTTTTAGTTCGTTGATCTTTTCCGGATAACCGTAAGACATTCCGACCGTTTGGCCGATATATTCCCGGTTTAATTTGACGCCAACTTGAAGTAAGGCGTCTTCTATATGTTTGTGGGATTGTCCGTAACCGTCATTATTAGGCTTAGGCGCGGCCCATTGAATATCAATCATTCCGGGGGCTTTCCCCGCCTGTGCGTCGCGTTTAAGTCTAAAGGTAGCTTCTTCTTCGGGGGTAACAATATCGAATCCGGGCTTACGTAGCGCTTCTTTATATGCTTCTTTATCGTCGGTTTCGACGATTAGTCCTCTAGGATTTTTTAATAGATATGTCATTTATATAATTCGCTATTTAATTTTAATATAAAAAGGTTTGGGCCGGACACCGGCTAAGACGCCGGCCCTTATTCCCCTTTTTTAGTTCTGAACGTCGATCAATAGATCTTCGCGCAACACGCCAACACCGAATAGGACATCTAGGGTAACTTGTACGCCTAAGTGATCGCTATCCCAAGAGTACGAAACGCGCATACCTAATCCGGTTTCCGGATCATTTACGACGGCGCTTTGAACTCCTAATCCCTGTCCGGGACTTGGAAGTGGACGCATTACTAGGGCCATAGCTTCTTCAACATAAGCCAAAGAGTGTGCTATAGCGGGACTTCCGGCGGAAATAATGTTTTGAGATTCGAAAACCTGAAAACCGTACAACTTTCGGACGTCACCTTCGACCAAAGCACTAGAAGAACCGAATTCGTTAGCTTTACCAATAGTGGTATCTGCTAGCAAAGTGTCGTAGCTATCAGTATCTAAATAAAGATACTTAGGTGCTAATCTAGGAACTTTTGCGTCGACCATTTTCTTACGTGCTGATCTGACCGAATCTTTACTGAATGTTCCGGTAACGGCGTCGCCGGCGCTTAAATACAAAGCGGCCAACTTATTCTCGATTTTTTCGGCTAGGGCGATAACGCCATTTTTAACATAGCCTTCGAGGACACCGGGTTTAGCCATAGCTTTCGCTACGTCCCGAATCAAGAAAGAAACTTCCCAATGCTGATTAAGGGTAATTGACACTTCGTCATCTGCGGGATTTTGAAGTGTAACTTGCCCGGTTTGGGACATTTCATTCGCGGAAAGTGTACCGAACTTAGGAACTCTAACGACGTCGCCTTCGCTTGCGACTTCGGTATCGAAATCACGGTAAACCGTTTTACCTAAATTCATATACGACGTGAGCTTGTTAAGGGCTGTAGTCGCCACCTTTTCCGGTATAAAAGAATCAATCAAACTTGTAGTAATTGTGTCTTTAGTCATTTAATTTTTTCACCCCCTTTCTTTTTTTTAACTATTGTAATCGATCAAGCCGTCGGCTTGAAGTTTGTTTAGATACTCCTCGCCTGTTTTACCGTCTAAGTCGTCGTGCTTTTCACGAACCCACTTAGGATCGGCCCATTTTTCCTTCACCCAAGAAATAGGTTTCTTGGACGATTTGTCTTGATCCGGGTTAGACCCGCCACCGATATTAGCCGGTGATCCGCCCGATCCTTTTAAGAACGGCTTAGCTTCAAGAAGCGTTTTTACTGCTTCTTCGACGCCTGTAACTTGACCTTTATCGTCTACTACTATACTCGACTGATCGAGTAATTTATAAACTGCTTCGGTATCTACTGCGCCGGCTTTTGCCGCGATTCTTTCGACCGCCGCTTGAACTTTAAGTGTGCGAATTGTGGCGTTCGCGCTTTCTAGCTCTTGCTGACGTTTAGCCGATAATTCTTCGAACTTTTTTTCTTCCGTTAGCTTTTTATCTTCGGCTTCCTTATCTTTCTTTTCCCGATCTTCCTTTTCTTTAAGAAGTTTTTGATACTCCGTATTTACTTCGTCGAATCGGTGTTTAGGAATGGTAAGATCGCCGCCCTTATCGCCACCGTTAGAATTTTGGTTCTGATTCTTAGAATCTTGCGAATTATTAAGGTTCTTGTCGTCGTTAGCGTTTCCGCCACCGTCGTTTTTGTTTTGATCCTTATTGTCGTCTGACATAATGTTATTCACCCCCTTTCTTTACACTTGTTATCGCGGCGTGTCCGCGTGAGAAAAGGTAAAATCCTTTCTAAATAAATAATAGCATATTATCGTTTACTATTGTCAACTATTTTCTTCACCGGGATTTTCCCGGCCGAATCTAAGTCGATAATAACCTGATTTAATATGGCTTCGGTTAAGGCTACGTCGTAGCTTAGGCGGTTGTCGCCTTTCTGAAAGTTTTTAGCTAGTGCTTCAATGTAACGTAAATTCATTTTAGTTTACCGTAAATAATAGGAATCCGATCGTATTTTAGTTCGCTGTAGGCTTGTAAATTGTGAATCCCGGCGACTACCCCTATATCGTGAAGAACGACGACCGGGGACTGTCTACGATTATCTTTAATCGCTTCTTTGGCCCGCTTAACCTCTTTAGAATCAAGATCGTAAGGAATGTTTATCGAATCCGGATTTACCCACCTAATATCGAAGAAATATAAAGAATTGATTAGCTTGCCGTGCTTAAAATTAGTTAAATATGATTTATCAAGGTTTACATTCATATATTTATATTACTACTTTGTCTTGTAATTTTCTAGTTTTTTCCTGTCGGGCGTTAAACACTTCGATTCGCGTCGGACGGGGTAAGTCTGATTCTATTTCCCCTAAATTGATCCGGGGACAATAAGTACCGATACACGCCGATCCTTCATTACAAAAAACACGGCGGGGGTCTAGTCCCCTTTGTTTAGCTAATTTTTGCGTTTCTTCTATCAAAATACACCCTTCTTTCATAGATTGATATAATGACCGGTTTCCGGATTCCAAACGGCCGAAACTTCTAATAGTTTTTCGTGGTAGGGTAGTAATCTATGTCTACAATTTGGGTGGTGTAATCCTTCTTCTTCGGCTTGCGCTACTGATTTATAGGTAGGGTGATTCCCGGACATTGATAAAATCTTTCCTTCCCACGGCCTACATAGGCTACATTCCGCCGCGTGATCTGTTACTTGAACTAAATCATACCCGGAACTGACTAGTCGGTTCTGTAGGCCCTGATTTGCCGTCTTAACTAACATAGTTCGGGTAAGCATATTAGCGTAGGCTTCTAGTGACCATTTACGACCCCCGCGATCTACTAGGGCCACTAAACCTTCTTTAAGGTGTCCGGCGATCTTGTCGGCGATTGCTTTTCTAGTATCACCGGTAATTCTACCTTCGGCTAGTAAAGCCGTCACCTGATCCCTTGCGGAATCATTTAACATTCGCATAGCTGAACGCTTAACCCCTGAATAAGATTCCCGATAATAAGACATAATATCGTCCGTCATTGTCTTAATTGCCTGTTCGTCTATTGCGCTGAAAGTGGAAGTAACCGGGAAACCCGCTTCATTTAGTACCTGTACGGCGTCCTGACTGTATTCTTTATAATATCGTTCGACTTCACCCTTAAACCAATCGGAAGTATTTTTGTCTAATTTTTGAAGAATTGTATCGATATTTTTTAGCACCTGTAAGCGCCTAGCCCTACCGAAGTCGGTCGCTGATTCTAATTCGCTTATTATCTGTTTTGTCGCCGACTTATAATAGGTTAAAAGAGTATTTAACTTTTTATCGCTAAATACCACTTCCGGGCCTATAAACGGCTTATTAGTAGCCATAGTTTATTTTTTTACCGGCGGTTTTTTGTCTTGATCCTTATTTTTCCCGTCTAGGGGATTGTCGCCGCCCTTATTATCTACGAAGCTAGTAAAGTCCATAGCGGCTTTATCTTCTTCGCCTACTTCCTTTAATAATTCTTCGGCTTCGGTTTCTTCTATACCCTCTAAGTCCATAACTGCTTTTTTCTTACTCAATATCCCGGCGTCGATTTTCTTAATCGCTATATCTACCCTTTCGGTTTCGTCATTAACTACGCCGTCTTGCCACGCTGTAGTAGGTGGGGTAGGTGTTTTAATGGCGACTGCTTTGTCCGAAACTGAATAGGAAGGATTAGCTTTAACCAATAATTCGCAAGTGTAAATAAGTTCTTTAATCGCCTGATCGTAGTAAATTTTCTTTCGGTTACGCTTAGCGATTGTCCTTAGAAGGCGCATTTTCAAAGCCCGGCCGGATTCTGCGACTGATCCTTTACCTAGACCTAAAGCGTCCGGGGAAGTTTCGCTAAACATAAATAAGAATTCGACTATTTTGTCTATTTCTGAAATAGCATTTTCAAGGTTAGCGTTCCATACGATATATTCCGGTTTTTGGCCTTTTTCGTCCATTTCAAACATTGTGAAGGCTTTTTGCTGAACGTTACCGTCTTCGTCTAATACTCCGGAAGGAACGGCTAAAATAGGATCGGAATGTTTGTCTAGGATATTGTCGATCTTCGACATACGGTTATTCAAGGCGAAGACCAATTCTTTCAAGTCCTTAAAATCTGATACGCCGAAATGACCTTTAGATTTCCAATTAGGAACGTGAATAACTAGGAATCGTTTTATTTTAGTGTCGACTTGATCTTCGTAGGAAGTTCCGGCGACGGCATTGTAAGCCTTCGCGTCCATTTCTTTAAGACCGTCCTTAGTGATTAAAGCGAAGCGCATTTTAACGAAAGGTGGTTCGTGGGTTTCGACGATCATATATTTTTCGTCTTTACCTCTTTGATCGAAACTGACTAGGTGAATTCTTTTAGGTTTGGCCCGGACATTATGGGGGTCAAGTTCGGGAACGTAAAGCATAGGGGACGCGTCTTCAATTAAGACACGGCTATTTTCTACCCTGATCTTAAATAAATTATCCCCGTAATAGGAATTAGTGATAGCGTGTTCGTAGAAAAGGGTATCTAGTTTATTTTCGAAAACTAGGGCGTCGATAAAATCTTGATTTTCTTTGTCTGTGATTGAAACCGGTTCGCCAAAAAGCATATCGGCGATCACCTTAGAAGCTAACCCGGTAAAGTTACATACGATATATCTAAGTCGGGAATACTGATCCTTAAATTCTGTCGCTTTGATTGAAAACGCGTTGTAATGATCCCCAATAAAAAGGTCTTCGTAAGTTTTATATTCGGCGAAACGTGAATCGTCTTTTAATTTATCGTATATTTGACTGACGGTTAGTTGATTCATATTTTAGAACCCTGCGGGTTTATTCATAAAGGCCCTTGCTTTCGGTTTTAGTCGACCTTCTCTTGCTAACATTAAGCTATCGAAGGCGTCGTCATTTTCCCCGAAAGGAAATTCCTCTAACTCTTTTTTAATAATAGCATATTTCGGGTGATCCGTTCTTAATTTAACGAAACCACCTTCGAAGGCGACGCTATGTATTCTCGCCCTTCTTATTTTATCCTTATCCGTTATAACTTTGTTAATCTTAGTCGATAAACCGGCCTTTTGAAGCGCGGTTCTGACTAACTGATATAGTCCGGCTTGATAGGCGTTTGCTTCTATGCTTAAAACGTCGATCTTCCATTCTTTACTACAGTTTACTATCTTTTCCACTTGCTCGTCAATGGAAAATTTACCGTGAATTAAATCTAGTTGTAATTCTTCCCCGGTCTTTTCATCAAGGCCAAAAACATACATAGAAAAATTATCGTTCGTTTCTTTTTCACCGATTGCCGGATCGACACCGGCGTAGACTTCTAAAGTCCTTCTAAACATATCGGCACGCTGAACGTCGGATATTCCTTCGTAGGTATTTATTCTTCCGTGGTAGTTGTATTCCTTAATCCACGATAGCTTAATTATTCGGTCTTGATCGTCTTGCGGTTCGTTTTGATACTCTTGCGAAAAAACTATACTTCCCACGTAGTCCGGAAAGGAAGGATCGTCCCGGATCGCCCTAAGATATTCCGGGGTGTAGGCTTCCGGCCATAATGAATGATCGTTGTCTATTAAGGCCTGATAATGTCTAGTATTCCAACCGCTATACTTTCCGTCTTTAGTTATGACTTTCTGTAGTAAAGCGTGATAGTGAAGGATCGTCCCGATATAAATAATGTTCTTAGGGACGGCTAGTCCCGGCTGTAGATCGAAATTAAACCACCTTTCTAATTTATCCCTTCTTTCGGCTGAATATACCATTTCCAAGTTTTCCAAGTCGTCAATTACGGCTAACTGTGGCCTAAATTGAAGGAACTTTAACCCTCTGATTTTCATTCCCGCCCCTAAAGCCATAATCATAACCGGGCCTTTCTCACTATTAACCACGATCCGGTCTTCTCCCCACGGATCGGACATTAAATCCCCATAAATAAATCTGATTGCCGGGTTCTGTTCTAGTTCGGCTTTAAGCGATCCTAATTGTAATTTTGCCTGTGTGTAAGTATCGGAAATAAGAAGAATAAAGCGATAGCGACCGGTCAAGGCGGCCCACGATAACCCTATTACGTTCGTGATCGTGGATTTTGCGAAACCACGCGGCGCGGCGAAACCCCACTTACCACCTTTAGCCACGGCTTTAAGAATTTCGTCGTGGAAGGCCGGGCTTCTAAAATTGATATGATTCGGGAATAAAAACTTAAAGTCACTAACATTCGTAGGGTCGCTAAAGCGTTTAAGAAGGTAGCTTTTCGTGACGGCTTGTCCATAGTTATTGATTAGGGTTTGAATCGGGCTTGTCATTTCTATTTAGATCGAATAGCCTGTCGATTTCGGCGACCGTTTCCGGTGGTAGCGTGACCTTCTGATCGCTAAATACGTCTGACTTGCTAACTATAATCGGTAAACCTAAGACGATTCTTTCGCCCTCGATTGCTGTTTTAAGTGTAGTCGTGATCTGTGTTAGATCGCCAAGTCCGGGCCGGCGGATTTTTCTTAATTCTTTGATTTTTGGTTTTACTTCGTCGGTAACTGTCCCGGCTAAAATTTCTTCTAGTTCCTTTTGGGCTTTGTCGAATCTATTTAATCGATCTTCGAAAGTGTTAAGAATTCTATTCCCTAGATTTTGGATTCTTCGCCATTTGGCTAAGTGTCGGGAATTTGCGTCTATAATTTCGTCGGCTTTTCTTGCCGCCGCTATTTCTTCGGTTTTCACTATGTTTTCGTTACGTTTGTTTACCCAATTCTCCGTAGTTGATCTTTCGGATATTGTCGATATACATACGTCATATTTCCCCGCTAGGTCTGTCAATGAAGGATAACGACCCTTTTCGTCGGCCGTACAATAGTCACGCAAGACCTGATCCCACGCTATATTCTTAGGGCCGGTCTGTCCGTTATTACTTTGATTTTTTTCTTCCCCTGATTCCGACTGTATGGGCGGTTCTGTCTGCGGTACTTCTACCGGCGACACTTGATCCGCGCTTACCGGATTCGGGGACGTCGTGTTTTCGTCCATATTCTTTAATCTCTTGCCCTTCCGGGTTTAATAATTTGAAATTCGTTAGGTTGTAGGTTTGTAGCCACTTACCATTATCTAGCTGAATAGCGATTGTTAATCCGCCGCTTACTTCTACGTCGACGATCTTTCTCGCTTTTCCTGTAAACCTATTCGTTAAGAATTGTCCTATCGCTAAGTTTTCCATAATTTATTCTAGCACTTTTTGGCTTTTGTTTTTTTAACCATTTCTTCCAACAAGGTAAAAACGGGGGTCATTTTCTCTATACCCTTCTTGATAAAGCCTAATTTAGCTTGATTTTCTAGGTCGGTGTTAATAAGGTGTCGGGTATTGCTGTCGATCGTGGTTATTTTCTTATTCCCGGCGACGATTTTGTCGTCGATATTGTCTAGTATGTCGGTTCTTGCTTTAACCTGACCGATAACTTCTTTAGTTCCCTTGTGAATTTCCCTTAACATTCTTTCGTCGCGTTTTCTTGCGTTGTTTGACATTTTATAAAGGTTTCTTACTGACCCGGCGATAAAATAAACTTGATCTAAGTCGCCGATCAATGATATAAACATTTTTCTAATTTTGAAGACCGATCTAGTTATGATCGCTAATTGAATCGTCAATAGTAAGACGATCACTAGGAAAATAAAATAGGCGGTCGGTGTGATTACGATATTCATATATTATTTAATCTAACTTGTAATTTTCCCCGGTTATTATCGCCTTCGAACCAAGCGACGGCGAAATTATTTCTAACTAGGAAACTAAGTAAACCGGCGAAATTAGCCGGGCCGTGATGCCATTCCATTGAAATTTGACGAATCCGTGGTAGGCTGTGGCACGTCATTAAGACTTCGTATTCTGCCCCTTCTATATCAAGTTTAAGAAAATCGATCATTCCTTCGTCGCCGATCGTGTTTTTAATTAGTTCGTCTAAACTAGTAACCTTAACTTCGATATGCTTAAATCCTTCCGGATTATCGGTAACGTCTAGGCTTAGGGTGTGACTTCCTGATCCGCAGGGATCATTACATATATAAAGCGGGGCTTTTGATTCCCCATTCCCCATTACTGCCCCTTCGAATAAAGTTACCGGTTCGGTAAAAAATGAAGAATTAGTTTCGATATTCTTTTTAAGAAGTTCTATTGTGTCCGGGTGGGGTTCGACTGCGACGATCTTTTTAGCCCCTTTTATTCCGGCTAAAACCGTAAAAGAACCTATATTAGCGCCTAAATCGATAACCGTATCACCGGGCTTGATCTCTAACTTTCCGTACTTGAAATAATAGTCGGTAAAAACTTCCGCGCCGGCCATAGGTTCGTCTTGCGTGTCCGGACGCAATTCTAAAAATATCTTTTGATCCCCGTAGTGAAAACGAACTACTTTCGTATTCATAAAGTATTTACCCTCGATTTTAATAACTTAACTGCGTCGGCGTAATCTTTAGCTAAGACGGCTAGTTCGTTATTTATATATTCCATTGAAAGGGAACGGCATATATCGTAATTTTCGAAGATAAAGGTATAGGGTTTTCTTTCCGTTTCGATTCCGACCATTTTTTCGCCCTTAGCGTAAATAGCGGCGGCTTCGTATAAATCTTGCGTTTTGTAATTCTTTTTTTCTGCCATTTTATTTATTCCTTTGATACCGGCACTAATTTAATGGCCGATTCAA
>ERZ724503.1324-NODE-1324-length-11488-cov-6.237033_pt1 | contig 11488 bp, 5 predicted proteins | sample MGYA00376036_ERZ724503 | MGnify/ENA primary metagenome ERZ724503 (study PRJEB28724, sample SAMN07190885) | wastewater metagenome | isolation source: influent of sewage treatment plant in Hong Hong | place: Hong Kong | collected 2016-03-17 ...
TCAACTGTCGGTCATGCTCCCGGCCTGTTTCCGCAGGCGCGGGAGCGCTCTTTGCACCAAGCCTACGCCGACACACTCCCCCTCGACTGGGATGGCAACGAGCCCAATCCCCAGCCGCTGTATCGCGGAGCCGTCCTCGACCTACGCGGGCCGGACGCCGATCAGGTCCGGCGCAGCTTGCTGGGCAACGAGAACGAGGACATCTACGGACCCGGCGAGGGACGCTTTGCCCCCTGTCGGGGTTGCCCACACCCTGTGGAGAAGATTGCCCCACCCAAGCCGGGGAACGGCACCCAAGGTGCGCTCCCACTGGGACGCGACTACTCCGACTACGAACTGGCGACCAACGGCAAGGCCCGCTGGACCCAGATGGGCCGCGACATCCTCGACCTCATCGGTGACGGCGACGACACCGAGTGGACCGACGACCCCAAGACGGCGCAGAAGAACGCGCTGTCGGGCACCGGCCCGCTACAGCTGCCGGTGATGCTGGGCAAGACCCAACGCCCCGATGGCGACCCCACCATCGACTCCGTGCGCATCGTGCACCCCCAGACGGGGCACTGGTACGAAATCATGCCGGGGAAGTACCAGGAGCTAGAGGCCAGCCGCAGGCAGGCTGCTGCGCTCCCCACCGAGGACGAGTTGTCGGGGCTGCAGAAGGAGTTTGACGACTGGTGGAGTGCCATTCCCGAGGACAAGAGGCCACAGCCTGACGGGAACAGTGCCTGGAATCTCTACAACAACCCGGTCACGTCATGGGAGAACGTCGAAAAGTTCTTGTCCGAGCATTATCCGCAGGCCCATTCCGGTGCCGAGTGGAGCGAGGACGCAATTGGTTCTGCCATGGGAAAGCACCGCCCCGATTACGTTCATCCGGTAAGTGATTCACGCACGCTTGCCAACATGATTATGCTCCATCGGCGTTCTCAGGGGCTGGGGCTTCCCAACCGGGGTGCTTGGCACCCTGACGAGGCCGCCCTCTACAACACCCCTGGCATGGCCGAGGCCATTGTCAAGGGCCGCAACAAGATGCAGCAGGACTACCGCAGTCGCACCGCCGGATACTCCATCGACTTCAAGCTCAACGACGGCACCAAGTTGCCGAGCCTGAGCGCGGACATCTTCACCCGCGCTCGCGGTCTGGCCGGGGATACCGCAGCCCAGCACGGCTTGGAGATTCGGGAGAAGGACCGCAGCCCTGATGACTGGGGCCGGGGCACGCAGTACCTGCCGGTCTACCGCAACGGGGAGTGGGCCGGGAACGTCATCATCGACCGCTCCGACAATCACCCGCTCGACACCGGAGCCGACTCAGGCGGGGCTATGGGTCCGCACCAAGACGCCTATGCCTACGCCTCACTGCGGCTCGCCTATGCGCCGGACCCCTCCACCCTGGTCAACCTCAACAAGCAGATGGGCAGTCACGGTGCCCAGCTGTGGAAAGACCCCCAAGGCGAGTGGCTGCTCAAGAAGCCGGGGAAGAACCAGGAGTTCATGATCCCGCTCGACGTGGCGACCTCCCAGTTGCAGCAGTCGGTGGGGCTGGAAGGCCCAGAAGTCCACGCCGTGCCGATGCCGCACCCCAAAGGCGGTAGCTATCTGGTGGCCGCACACCGGATGTACCCCGGTGCCACCCAGGCATGGCAGCGCCCGCCGCATCTCGCAGACGTGCACCCCGACGACCTGCTCACCCTGCAGAAGCACCAGGCGATGGATTGGCTGATCGCCAACCACGACCCGCACGTCGGCAACTTCATGCGCACCGACAAGGGGCTGGTGGGCGTGGACAAGGGTCAAGCGCTCAAGTACTTCGGGCGCGACCGGCTCGACTGGAACTTCCACCCCAACTACTACGCCCGCGAGCCGATCTACAACAACCTGTGGCGCGAGTATGCCCACGGTCTGCCGGGTGAGATGAGCGATCCCCGCGAAGGCGAACTGGGCGATTTCATTGCCCGCGTGCAGTCCATCCCCGACGACAAGCTGCGGGAGATGTTCTACCCCTACGCCACTGCCGCAGCCCGAGTTGGCCTACTGGCAACCGGCGACAACGACCCCCAGCGGGGGCAAACCTATCCCCGCGTCAAGCCCAACGACCCCGAGGCGTTCCTCGACGCGCTCGTCCAGCGCAAGAACCACCTGGCCGATGACCTGGGCGAGTTGTACGACCGGGCGGCCACTCACCGGGCATCGGCGTCGCTGAACCAGCTAGGCGGGGAGCCACTGACCAAGCCCAAGAAGCTCAAGCCGCGCCAGCAGCTGATGTGGGCTCCGCAGTACGGCCCCGGCAAGCATGAACTGGGTCGGCCTCAGACCAAGACGCCCGACTACTGGCAGCTGCCGGAAGGCTGGGACGACGAAGGCTACGAGGACGACGAATGGTGAACCTGACCTACGTCGGCGCAGGGCCGACTGATGACCTCGACATCAGCGACAACGCCTACCTGCTGAGCCTGCGTGACCAGAACCTGGACACCACCAGCGTCACCAACCTCATCAGCACCGGCACGGTGGACGGCACTGGTCACGCCGGGTTGTTTCCCTACGCCCTCCGCTCTTACGTGGACTCCCAGGACTCGCTCAACGCCACCAAGGCGTACATCGACGGCAAGTACGCCAACGGTGACCCCATCCCCGACACCGATCTGGTCAACTACAACCCCTACGGGGGCGACGCGGCGCGCATCCTCAAGACCAGGATCGACACCTCCGGTGGGCCGGTCGGCCTCGACAGCCTGGGCAAGCTCAGCCGCGCCATCCTGACCATCTCCGACGCCCAGAAGTGGCCCGCCCCCGGTACCAGCCCCGGCTCCTACAACGCAGCCCCGGTGACGACCGGCGGGGTGGTGGGAGTGGACTCCACCGTCTACAGCTACACCGTGCCGGACCCCGGCTACCCCTACAACCTGCTGGTGTTCGGTCAAGTGGACGTGTCCACCGGGGCCGACGACAACTTCCCCGTCATCTCCGTGCGAGCGGGTGACGACATGACCCTCGTCGGCACCGGCTACGGGGTGGCCGAGAACTACGGCATCGCCCCGGCCTACGACGCGACCGGCGTGGGGTACAACGGCAACGCGGCCAACTTCACCTTCACCCACACCGGCTCAGCCGGGGCGTACCTGATCGTGGACATCAGCATCTACAACGCGCCGGATGTGACCAGCTGTACCTTCGACGGCGTCGCCATGACCCAGCTGGCCCTCCAGTACGTCGCCAACTCCGCAGGCTACGGCTCGCTGGTGCGCTACGGGATGGCGAACATCCCCGGTGGTGCCCGCACGGTGTCGGTGGTGCTGACCGGAGCTCAGCACGTCACCGCCGGATCGGTGAGCTACACCGGAGTGGCCTCAGTGGGCACCACGCTCAAGGCATACGGCAACGCCGCCGCCGACATGGCCCAGAACGTCACCTGTGGCAATGCCCAGACCATCGTCCAGGCGTTCGCCAATCGTCAATCCAGCGCGATACTGGCCCCCAGCGGGGGCACTAGCCGGGGCTCAGGGGCGCATCTGTCCAGCGGCACGTACTACGCCGAGTTGGAAATCTCCGACGCCAAGACGACCACCAACTTCACCGCCACCACGACTGCGCAGAGCTATTGGGCAGCCCTGGCAACACCGCTCAACTCTGCCCAGTACCCCAACCACTCCACGGCGGTCATCGAACCGTACTTCGCCAACATGCCCGCCAACCCGCCCGCCTTCGACGCCGCCGGACGGGGCTATCTGCCGCACTACGGCGGGGCCAAGGGCGAGGTTCCGGCGTCCAGCTTCCGCTTCGCCCACACCGCAGCGGCCAACAGCTACGTCATCATCGACGTGGTGTCTACCGGCGTGGGCATCTCGTCGGTGACCTACGACGGCGTGGTGCTGACTCCGCTGGCGACGACCTACCTCAACAACACCCCGGCCACCGGAGGGTACAACCGCTACGGCGTGGTCAACGTCGATGCCGGAACCAAGTCCATCGGTGTGGCCCTGACCGGCTACGGCGCGGTGTCGGCGGTGTCGGTGTCCTACACCGGGGTCAAGACGGTGCACGCCTCGACCACGATGTACGCCAGCGGGGTCACCAACCTGACCCAGCACGCCGACGCCTGGGCCTACGGCGGCGACCTGATCGTGCATGGCTTCGCCGCCGACCAGATCAACCCCGAGTGGGCACTGGCCGGGGGCACCCCGCGCTTCGGACAGGCGTTCTCCTCTAGCGGCTCCACCTTCTACGGGATCGTGGAAATCAGCGACTCGCAATCCTCTGCCACCTTCCAGGCGGCGTCCACCATTGCCAACGCTTCGGGGATCGCCACCGTGCTGACCGGCGTGCGTGGCACCCCAGCCCAGTCCTCGCGCACCGGAGCCACCACGCTTTACCTGCAACTAGGGTCCAGCGCCGCTGGGGCCGTCACCGCCACCACCACCAACCCGAGCCTCACGGCGATCCCGATACCGGCGACATGATGAGCGAACGCACCGATCTGACCATCGACCACCAGACCTGGAACCGGGGTGGGCGCTACGTCGCGCTCGACCTCGACGGCACCGAGATGGGCAAGCTCGTCTACATGGAGTCCCTGGCCGGACCCCAGAACATTCGCATCGTGCTGACCGAGGTGGCCGAGCCGTACCGGCGCACCGGCATCGCGGTGGCCCTCTACCGCCGCCTCATCACCGACTTTCCCGGCTGGCTGATCGACTCCGGTCCACGCAACGAGGCTGCCGAGGCGCTCTACCAGTTCTTCAAGAACGAGCGGGCCGAGGAGTTCGCCGTCCACGCCAACCCCGACTGCGCGGACTCCATCGACTTCTACCGACCGGGGGCGTGATGCATCTGCAATACCGGGGCCGCTATCCCGATGCCGACGCTTCGGTGGTGCACAAGACCTATGCCAGGGCGGCGAACGACTCGCTGGTGGTCAGCACCGACTGGGTCAACACCACGGTGGCGACCGCCATCACCGCCAACGCCCTGCAGACCCCGACCTACGTCAACACCCAGGACGCCCTGCGCGCCCACAAGACCGCTGTGGACGACGCCGACGACCTCTACGTCCCGACGACCGCGCTAGGCCAGCCCGGTGGCTTGGCGACCCTCGACGGGCTGCACCTGACGGCATCCCAGGTACCCAGTGGCGTCATGGTCAACCGGGTGGCCCACGTCTACGACCTCGCCAACTACGGCACCACCTACCTCGCCCCCGGCGCGACCCACACGGTCACCACGACCACCACCCGCGAGTACAAGATCGCGTCGATCAGCGTGCCCGACCCCGGCTATCCGTGGATTCCCTTCCCCTTCGGAGTAGTCGGCGGCTACTACAACGCCACCCCCAACGCGGATCGCACCATCACCACCGACAACCTGGGCCAGATCGCCGTCATGCCCCCCAGCGGGGTCAGTGACACCATCTACGCCGCCGGGGTGTGCAACGGCGTGCCCCAGCGGCTGGGCTACTACCCGTTCATGCCGCACGGCGGGCTGAACTGGACCCCGGCCAGTGTCGGCCACGTCGATGGCCCGCTGACCCTCGACATCTACGGCTGCTGCTACGGCGTGGGCGGCTATGTGTTCTCCGGTACCGGACTGAGCTTCCGCGTCCTGGCCTTCCCGGCGATGAGGTGACGGCATGAGCAGATTGAGCTACGTGGGGGCCACCCCGACCGCACCGACCGACATCGGCAACCGGCTGCAGTCGCGCACCCTGCTGTCCTCTGGCACGGTCAACCGCACGGCGGTTACCACCCAGATCACCGACGCCATCGCCCTGCGGGCGTCCAAGACCTACATCGACACCCAGGACGCCCTGTTCCAGTTGCCGAGCTACTACCAGACCCGCGACGCGCTCAACATCCCCATCGCGTCGGTGGGCCAGCCCAACGGCGTGGCCTACCTCGACGCCGGAACCGGCAAGGTGCCGCTGGCCCAGATGCCCCCGCTGGGGCAGGGCTATCTGCTGGGACCGTATGGGCCGACCGCCGTCTTCGGAGTTACCGCTGGCGGCACCTGGGCCAAGATCGCGGACTTCAACATCGGGGTGCAGAGCCTGAAGTTCGTTCCGCTGGTCTACGCCACCGTGATCGCCACCAGCGCGTCGATGGGCCGTACGGTCATCGAAGCCCGTATCTCCGAGGGCTCTGCGGTCCACGACTCCCAGACTCTGATCGCACGCGGCACCGGGCGGGACTACTACGTCAACAAGCAGGCCATCGCGGTCAGTCCGACCGGCAGCCCTGGCGAGTTCGCCACCACCTACAACACCTGGGTGAGCCTGTGGGTCAAAGACCTCACCCAATCGACCGTCGTGGCCTCTGAGGGCATCGTGTCGGCGTCGGTCTGGCTGCTGCGAACGGAGTTGTGATGTTCGACTGGGCATGGCTGCTGGCGGCAGCCGGGATCATCAGCGCGGGCGTCTGGCTGGAATGGTGGTTCGACAATCGGCGGCGCTGACCCTGCAATAGCTCAGCGTTCTCGCCGGAATATGTAGGAGGTTGTCGATGCTACAGGTGGCTCCACGTTCGTCCATGTCGGGCGTCGTTCACGGTGGTGGGGCTGACCCCAAGTGTCTGGGCAAGACTAGAGGCCGAGAGGGAACTTTGTCGGATCATCAGAACGTCGGCAGCAGTGAGCTTGGTGTGACTGCGAGCTTCACCGACAGGGATTCTGCCGCGAGCGAGGGCATCGGCATGGTTGTCGGCGTCGGTCCCTGCCCGCAGATGTGCTGGCTGGACACAGATCGGTCTGTCGCAGCTATGCAGGACGTGAGGCTTTTCGCTGGTAATCGGATCATGGAGATTGAAGATTCGATGCGAAACGACGTGAGCTTTAGCCTTCCGATTGTTCAGGCTGAATTCCCCGTATCCATCGTTCCTAGTGGTCCCGGCCCAGTCCCAACAGCCTTCGGCGGGCGGCTCTCCCGGCATGAACCACCGGAATACTTCAGCCTCATTCAACCCCTTCGGGCGTTGGTAAGCCTTTCCCCCGAGGGGATTTCCGTGCTTGCGCAACCGTTGATAGTGCGCGCAACAGAGGCCACGGAGGTAGACGGGATTTCCGCAGATAGAGCAGCCCATATTCGTATTGTAGAGGTGTCGTAATGGCCCCTCGCCTTGTCCGCGCTGCGGATCGGTTCGCAGTGTGGCATGAGGCTGCCGACGATGACGCTGTTGTCCCGCCGGGATATGACCCTGTCGCCCCCGAGGACATCGTTGCCCCCGATGGGGGCGACCTCACGCCGGACGGCGCGATCACCATGGGTGGCCCTGAGCTCGACGAGCCTGCCGTCGTGATTCCCAACTCCAACAAGTTCAAGACGCCCGCCAACGGGCTGAAGAAGCTGCTGGAAACCAAGGTCTGGGGAGCCGACGAGTCGCCTAGCCTGGGGATGCCAGAACACAGTTCCCCCAATGTCAAGGACTGGATCGACAAGCATCCAGCCTTCGCCAAGACTTACTTCAAGCCGAGCTACCAGGACGCGCTCAAGGCTTCGCTGGGCGACGCCAACTACAAGAAGCTCCTGTACCACATGCCCAAGGAGCATCATCAGGCTCTGACCACCCATGTTCAGCATCCGGCCCCCAACTCCAACAAGTTCAAGACCCCGGCCAACGGCCTGAGCAAGCTGCTCCACAACCCCGAAACCACGCCGGAACACGTCCAGGCGTGGGTGGACAAGCATCCAGTCTTCGCCAAGGGCTACCTGCACAACCCCAACTACCAGGACGCCATCAAGAGCGTCATCGGGGAAGCCAACTACAAAGCCTGGGCCAAGGACTTGAAGCTCCCGAGCCTCAAGAAGACTTTGGAGCAGAAGACCCAGGACGCTGCCGACGCTTTCGCCCCCACCGGCCTGGTGCCCAAGACCCAAGAGCAGTTCTTCGATGACCATGTGGGCGACGCCGGTCCCGTTGGGCCGCACCACAACCAGTACACCGACCCGGCCCTGCTGGAAAAGAACCAGCCCAAGCCGGTGCAAGAGCCGATCCAAGGGGAGATGAGCCCGGAGGATCAGGCCGACATCGACGCCATCAAGGCCGAGCAGAGCGGATTCAGCGACGCAGGTCCGGCACTGGATGACGCACTGGGACCGCCCGCTGCCTCACCGCCGGAACTGTTCGCCGACTGGCAGAAGGTGTTCCCCGGCGCGACGGCGGCTCCTGACCAGGAGAAGATGCAGGCGTACCTCAGTGCCCCGGCGGGCGAAATCGACCCCGACGTGAAGGCCAAGATTCAGGCCATCTACGACAAGCACTTCGGCCAGCCGAGCGTCCCGCCCGAGGATCAGCCCGAGGTCGATGCCATCAAGCAGCAGGCGGTGGCCCAAGGCATCAAGGCGATTTTCCCCAATGCCCCCGGCCTCGACTCCATGCCGCTGTCCGCGCAAGAACAGCTGTTGAAGAACTGGCAGACCCATCTCGTCCACACGCCGGGGCACAAAGACAACCTCGTCAAGCTCAAGGCGCTCTACGACCAGCACTTCGGCGGGCAGGCTGCTCCCACGGCTCCTGCGCCGGACAAGTATCAAGACCTCTTGGACAAGATTCAGGCGATCACCTCTCCGTTGCCCGACTGGGTGGACACCGACTCCACCGACCAAACCAACAGCTACTACAGCTGGCTGCAGTCCTGGGAGCCGCACGACCTGCAGTATTGGGCAGCCCACCCCGATCAGGCCCAGAAATCCTGGCAGTACCACAGCGCCGAGGGCAAGTGGTTGACGCCCGAGGATTTCTCCAAGGTGGAGGAGGGCGGTCCCGCCGAGCCCGCGACGAGCCGACTGCATCTGTGGAACCCCCAGCAGGCCAAGGACGATTGGCTGTCGATCTGGACAGGGGATCAGGACACCTGGGAAAACCAGGGCTTGGATGACCCGCTGACGGCCAAGGCGTATGTCGAAGCCATCCTGAAGGACAAGTCTGACGGCAACTACAAAGTGCCCGAGATGAAGGCGTGGTTCGCCAAGTACTTCGGTTCCGGCTCCAAGCAAGACCTTGTCCCTCTGTCGCACGACTACCTGACCCAGCAGCTGCAAGCTGCTGACGACAACGTGTGGGGCGGCAACACCCTGCAGGACTTCCTCGACAGCAGCCTGACCGAAAAAAAGGAGAAGCTGCAGGAGATGATCGTCGCGGGCGAGGATTCGCTCGCCAACGACGACGGCATCTACACCCAAGGCGAAGTCAACATCTACAAGAAGCTGGTGCAGCAGCTGTCCGGCCAGCCGACGCAGCAACAGATGGGGCCGAGCATCGGCCAGCAGCTGAAGAAGATCGTCAACGACTACACCGGAACGCTCACCGTCAGCAACGAAGTGGCCGACGCCTACGACGCCAAATCCCCGGCTGATCTGCAGAACGTCATCGTCAACATCAAGGACGCCTACCCGGCCATCGCTGACCAGCTGCAGCAGGCTTTTGAGCAGCACATCAGTGGCGCGGCTCAGCATGGCCCGCTGGACTACGACCCCAACAAGGTGTGGCACGACTGGACGACGATCTTCCCCAACTCCGTTCACCAAGAGAAGTTCGACAGCCCCGTCGAAGCCGAGCAGTGGGTCCACGAAAAGCTGAATAACTGGAAGAACAGCGCGCCGGATGATCCCAACACCGCCAAGATCAAGGCGCTCTACGACAAGTGGTTCGGCCAGGGCGTCTACGAAGCGGCCCCCGCAGCGCCAGCCGGGGGTGGGTACTTCAAGCCCTCGCTGGAAGAACTGCAGGCACTGGGCCTGAAGGGGCACAACAGCCTTCAAGACATCTCCTCCCAGACCGAGGAGGAGTTCAAGAACAACTACAACATCGTCAAGAAGGGGCTGGAAGACGGGTCGTGGAACTACGGCCCCGACGACAACTGGACGAAGATCGTCAAGTACATCGACGGCGCGGCCTCTACCCCTGCCCCCGCCGGGGGCACCTACGACCCCGTGGCCGCGCTGGCCGAGTGGAAGACAATCTTCCCCAACGCCAAGTTCCCCGACAAGTTCAACAACCCCCAGGACGCCAAGGCGTGGGTCTACAAGAACCTCAACAACCCCAACGCCAGCACCCTGAAGAAGCCCCAGGTCCAGGCGTTCTGGGACAAGTGGTTCGGGTCGGGAGCCACTGCAGCCCCCAGTGCATCGGGCTATGCGCCAGCAGCCAGCACGTTCTTCAAGCCGTCGCTAGACGAACTGCAGTCGGTGCTGCACGACCTTCCGGGCAACTTCGCGGGCATCATCCCCGACCTCGACAAGATGACTCCCCAGGAGTTCAAGGAGAACTACGAGTTCGTCAAGGGGCAGATGGCCGCAGGCGGCTGGGACTACGACCCCGACGCCTACCCGGTCAACGCCGCCTGGACAAAGATCGTCAAGTACATCGACTCCAAGAGCGCCCCGAGCGGGGAGGAGGACAAGCCTGCCCCGCCCCCGCCCCCAGTCTTTGTCCCGCCCCCGTTTGAGCCGGACGCCTTCGCGGCGGCGTTCAAGGACATCTGGCAGGGATCGGGCTGGGCCAACAGCGGTCACCCTGCTGCTGAGTCCAAGAACAAGCTGCAGAGCCAGCTAGACAACGCGATCAGCACTTACGGCATGAGCGAGAAGACCAAGCAGGGCATCGCGCTCTACGAGAAGTGGTTCGGGCCGTTCACGCCGTCCTCCTCGTCCGCAGCGCCTGAACCCAAGGGACCGCCCCCGCCCCCGCCGCTCGCCCCGATGAGTCCTGACGAGGCGTATGCCCATCTCGTCAGCAACGGCAACCACGACTATCAGGACTTGTTCACCAGCAACAAGTTCAAGAAGTGGTTCCTGCAGAGTCCGGCGAAGCAGCTGAACTGGGCCAAGAACCCCGACCTCGCCGCGATGGCCTACGAAGAAGCCCATCTTCCCCCGCCACCCCCGCCGATGCCGTTCAAGAGCCAAGAGCTCAACCCCGACGACCTGCACTACTGGGCTTCCAACAGGCCGGTGAGCGAAGCCGCGTGGAAGAACTTCTCTGCGTGGTGGGGCAACACCAAGCTCACCCCCGAGCAGGAGGTGGGCCTCTACAAGCAGTGGTTCCACAAGGACACCACCCCCGAGAAGGCCGGTGCCTGGTTCCAGGCCATCTTTGAGCATCACGCCGAGCCGTCCAAGGGCGACCTGAGTCTGGCGGCGGGCCTGCTGCCCAACTGGGCGCATAGCACCTGGGCGTTCGGACAGAACGCCGACAAGGAGTGGCCGGTCTTCCAGACCTGGGCTGCCAAAGACCCCGGCCTGCCTGCCGGGGCGAACATCAAGCAGAAGCTCCTGATCTGGAACAGCCTCTCCCCCGAGGAGAAGCAGGCGATTGCCGAGAACTACTTCCCGGCAGAGGCGGTGGACACCAAGGCGGTCATTGCCGATCTGGCGAAGGCGTACCCCGACTCCGACTGGAAGCCCTGGCTGAACATGGGGCAGGGCACGCTGAAGGCCAACTTGGCAATGCTCGCGGAAACCGGGGCATACCCCGGTGCCATTGCGGCGTACAACAAG
>ERZ724503.1325-NODE-1325-length-11487-cov-19.952502_pt1 | contig 11487 bp, 10 predicted proteins | sample MGYA00376036_ERZ724503 | MGnify/ENA primary metagenome ERZ724503 (study PRJEB28724, sample SAMN07190885) | wastewater metagenome | isolation source: influent of sewage treatment plant in Hong Hong | place: Hong Kong | collected 2016-03-17 ...
ATCACCAGTTCGGCCAGGCGCTCGACCGCCACCGCGGCGATCAGGAGCAGATACCAACCCATGGGTTCGTCAGTGCCAGTTGAGCAACAGCAACTCGGAGCAGAACCCCGGCCCCATCGCCATCATCAGCCCGCGGCCGCTGGGCGGCTGCTTGGCCATGGTGTCGCGCAGCACGTGCAGCACCGAGGCCGAGGAGATGTTGCCGATCTCGGCCAGTGAGCGCCAGGTGAGTTCCAGCGCGTCGTCGGGCAGGCCCAGGCTCGAGACGATCGCCTCGATGATCTTCGGGCCACCGGGGTGGCTGACGTAGACGCCGATGTCGTCGAGGCCGAGGTCGTGGGTCGCCAGGAACTCCGTGACATCGGCCTGCAGGTAGCGCTCGATGACCTCCGGCAGGTCCGCGGACAGCACCAGCTGCAGCCCGGAGGAGTCGACGTCCCAGCCCATCGTGCGCAGCGAGTCCGGGTAGAGGTGGCTGCGCGAGTCGAGCACGTCCGGCCCGCCGGCGCCGATCCGCTCGGCGCGGCGTTCGCCGACCGCCACCACCGCCGCCGCGCCGTCGGCGAACAGCGCGCTGCCGACGAGCCCGCTGACCTCGGCCTTGAGGGCGGGAAAGGTCAGCGAGCACAACTCGACGGCGACCAGGACCGCGACGTCGTCGGGCGCGCCGCGCAGGTAGTCGTGCAGGCGCGCGACACCGGCCGCTCCCGCCACGCAACCGAGGCCGAACATCGGCACCCGCCGCACGTCGGGGCGCAGCCCCAGCCGGCCGGCGATCCGCGCGTCCAGCGACGGCACCGCGATCCCGGTGACGGTCGTCGAGATGATGACGTCGACGTCCTGCGGCGCCAGGCCGGCCTCTTCCAGAGCGCCGGACAGCGCGGCACACCCGAGTTCGACGGCGTGCTCGATGAACAGGTCGTTCGCCGCGCCGAAGTCGGTCAGCTGCGGATAGGCCTCGATGGGCAGCACCAGGTTGCGGTAGTCGACCTTGGCGTTGGCGTGCAGGCCCCGGACGAGCTTCTCGAAGCCCTGGAACGCGGGCAGTTCGACGAACGCGTCGGTGATCTCGGCCTGGCTGTAGCGGTGCGGCGGTACTGCGCCGTGCACGCCGGCGATGACGCTGATGGGACTCATGTTCTGGTCACGAGCAGCCGAAGGGTTTGGTTCAACCCGTCCCGGCCGCCGTGCGCTGCTGTTGGACACTTAACCAGTATGCCGGTTTTTGCCGGATTCGCTAATCCCCAGCAAACTGTGAACCTTCACCAGCGGCTTCGGTGCCCACCAGTTCCACCTGCCCATCACGTGCATGAACGCCGGCACCAGCACCATCCGGACCAGGGTCGCGTCCATGAGCACAGCAAGGCTCAAACCGAGGCCGAACATCCGCATGAAGGCGACGTGGGCGGCGATCAGCGCGGCGAACGAGATCGCCATGATCAGCGCCGCCGCGGTGATCACCCGCCCGGTGTGCGCAACGCCCAGGGCGACGGACTCGTCGTTGTCGCCGGGGCCGCGGGGCGACTCGAGCCAGAACTCCCGGATCCGCGAGACCAGGAACACCTCGTAGTCCATGGACAACCCGAACGCGATGCAGAACAGCAGCACCGGAATGTTGGCGACCAGGGTGCCGGTCGGGGTCGTCCCCAGCCCGCCGAGATGGCCGTCCTGGAAGATCCACACCATCGCACCGAACGCCGCGGACAGCGAGAGGATGTTCAGCAGCACCGCCTTGACCGGAAGCACCACGCTGCCGGTCAGCAGGAACAGCAGGACCAGGGTGATCACCGCGATCAGTCCGAGCACCAGGGGCAGCCGCGAAGTGATCGCATGGACGCTGTCGCGGTTGGTCTGCGCCGTGCCGGCGAACTCGACCGCCCGGCCGCCGGGCGGGGCCATCGCGTGCAGGGAGTCCAGCTGGCGGTCCGAGCGGTCGGAGAACAGCGGCGCGACGCTGTCGACGGTCAGCAGGGTGGTTCCGGACTGGGTGCCGGTGGCGGCCGACGGCGGCCCGACGAGCGCGCCGTTGACGTAGGTTCCGCCGGGCGCCGACACCGCCGAGACGTCGGACACCCGGGACAGCCGTTCGGCGTACATCGAGATGGCCCGGTCGTCGAGTCCGGTCGAGTCGGGGATCAGGATCTGCACGGCCGTCGCGGAGCTGTTGGTGAAGTCGCTGCGCAGCTGGTCACCCACCTGGTGCGCCGAGGCGGACTTCGGCAGCACCCGGTCGTCGGGGAATCCCGGACGCACCCCGAAGAACGGCGCGCCGAGCACGATCAGCACCGCCACCCCGGCCAGACCGATCGGCAGCGCGCGGCGCATCACGAATCGTGTTGAGCGGTACCAGAACTGCTGCTCGATCGGGCGGGGCTGCGGCTCCGGGCGGCGCAGCACCCGACGGATCAGCCTGCGCACGTCGAGCGCGTCGATGCGGTCGCCGAGCAGCGTGATCGCCGCCGGCGTGATCACGATGGCCGCCAGTGCCGCGAACGCGACGGTGGCCACCCCGGCATAGGCGAAGGACCGCAGGAAGTACATCGGGAACAGCGCCATCACGGCCATCGACAGGGCGACGGTGGTCGCCGAGAACAGCACCGTGCGACCGGCCGACACCATCATCGTCATCAGGGCGTCCGGACGCTCGGCGCCTTCGGCCAGTTCGTCGCGGTAGCGGCTGATCATCAGCAGCGTGTAGTCGATGGCCAATGCCAGGCCCATCGCGGTGGTGAGGTTGAGCGCGAAGATCGACACGTCGGTGAAGAAGGTCGTGACCCGCAGTACCGCAAGGGATCCCAGGATCGCCATGATGCCGACGCCGACCGGCAGCGCGGCGGCGAACAGCCCGCCGAACACCCACAGCAGGACGATGAAGCTCAGCGGCACCACGATGGACTCCAGCAGCAGCAGGTCGCGCTGCGATTGCCGGGTGATCTGCAGGTTCACCATGGCGACCCCGCCGGAGCGCACCATGATGCCGTCGGTGTCCCTGGCGATCTGCTTGGTCAGCGACTCGGTGTACTCCAGCTGGGTGCTCTCCGAACCGGTGATACCGGCGACGATCAGACCGGACTTCTTGTCGCTGCTGACCAGATCGGAGCCGGCCCCGGGCGGCACGGTCCACGCCGAGGTGACGGAGGCGACGTGACCGGAACGCTGCAACTGGTCGACGATGTCGGTGGCCGTCGCCCGGGCCCTCGGGCTGTCGAAGCCGTCCTGCGCTGTGACGACGACCACCAGCTGCGCGTCACCCTGGCCGAACTTGTCGGTCAGCAGTTTCGCTGCCCGCGCCGACTCGGCGTTCGGGTCCTGCAGGCCGCCGGACGACAGGTGCCCGGCGACCGGGACACCGAAGATCCCGACGGCGATCATCGCCAGCACGGCGACGACGAGGACGCGCCGCGGCGCGGCAATCGCCAGCAGCGCGATCCGGCGCAGCATCCGCCCTACCCCGACTTCCGGGGCCAGGGCAGCCAGTACGGCACGGCGCTGGCGTAGCGGTCGAACGCCGAGCCGTGCACGCGCCGGAACCGGGCCTCCTTGAACAGGGGTCCGATCAGGCAGTACGCGGTCAGGGTAAGGGCGACGGCGAGTTGGTCCGGGGTCCAGGTCGGCACGGTCCACACGGTGAGCGCGAACGCCACGTAGATCGGCTGCCGGGTGAACCTAAATAGGCCTGTGCTGGGCATTTGCGGATACATCGGCTTGCTCCCGCGCAGCAGCGCGGTCCAGCCGATGCTGCCGGTGTGCAGGTTCAGTCCGGCGTCCAGGATGGCTTTGCCCAGCAGTAGCCAGGACGCGGCGTAGAGCAGATCCACGGCCGCCAGGCCGGCCGAGCGGGCATGCCACCAGATGGTCCCGCTCGGTGTCCACAGGGCGAACAGCGCGAACACCTGGGCCGAGGCGATGATCACGTATGTGGTGGTGCTGAGGGTGGCCCCGGTACCCGCCGGCGCCAAACGCGCCAGCACCGCGCGCCCCCGGGTGCTCAACAGAATCGAATGCAGCACCGGAAAGGCAAGCAGGAGAGCGGCATTCGCAACCCAGCCCCACGGCTGCGGCACCCTGCCCAGTGACCGGCTCATGCCGAAGTACATGGCGACCATCATGCTCGCCAACGCCAGGACGAAGCCGGTGTGGCAGATGACGCCGTACCACACCGCGACGACCGCCCGCCGACCGCTGGTTTGCACGGTCGCGGTCGGAATCGACACCCCCACTCACCCTCCGGTCGCTCGGTTTGCTGGACAACCTAGCGTGAGCGCACGGTTGTTCGCCAGAAAGCGAGGATAATGGGTGGTTCGGGGTGCCCCGGGCGGGCGTCGGTGGTGGTTGCCCGGGGGGTCGGCTCCGTTAGGACTTGCCGAAGAACGTCGCCTTGACGACCGGCCCCTGCATCACCGTGCTGGTCGCCACGACGTTCGTGCCGACGTCCGAGGACGGCAGCACCGTCGCGCCGGCGCCGCCGAACGTGTTCGCCTGGAGTTCGGCCGGCGCCCCCTGGGACACCAACGCCGCGGCAAGGACGCCGAGCGCTCCGAGCCCGGCTACCGCACCGATTCGTTTGACGCTCAATGTGACCCCCTGGATCGTTGGTTGAGTGATCAAGCGTGCGGTTCGAGTATCTCCGCCCCACCCCACGGGTTCCGTCGGCTGCGCGTACAGGTCGCTGTGAAGCCGCTGCCGAACGGCTTGGGCGAAACTGTCGGTGGGCTGTGCGCGGCGGCGTGGCCTGCGATTGAACTTTTCGGCGGCTCAGATCGTTGGCAACGGTGTGGTGACCCAGCGCTGGAACGAGTCGAACGAGGCCAAGAGCGGATACGTGAACGATCTGTTCTCCGCGTTGGCCGGCCGCTACAACGTGATGACCGACGTGTGGACGTTCGGGCTGCACCGGTTGTGGAAGCGCCAGGCCATGGAACTTCTCGCGCTGCGCCCCGGTGACCGGGTGCTCGACGTCGCGACCGGGACGGGCGACCTGGCGATCCTCGAGGCGGCGGCGGTGGGGCCCACCGGCCGGGTGGTGGGGGTGGACTCCTGCGTGCCGATGCTCGAGGTGGCCCGCCACCGCGACCACGGGTCCGTCGACTTCCAGGAGGGCGACGCCATGGACCTGCACTGGCCGGACGCCTCCTTCGACGTGGTGACGATCGGCTTCGGGTTGCGCAACGTCGCCGATCGCGCCCTGGCCCTGCGCGAGTTCCGCCGCGTGCTGCGGCCCGGCGGGCGGTTGATGGTGCTCGACTTCAGCACCCCGACGTCGAAGCCGCTCAGGGCCGTGCACGACACCTTCTACTTCACCCTGATGCCCAGGGTGGGGTGGGCGGTGGCCTGGCATAACGACGCGCACCGCTACACCTCCGATTCGATCCGCACCTGGCTCTCCCGGGACGAACTCAGCGCGGCGATGACGGAGGCCGGGCTCGTCGATGCCCGCTACGTGTCGCTGAGCACCGGCTTCGCCACCGTTCACTTCGCATCCCGCGCGACCGACTGATCCCGGCCGTAGATCCTCCGCCCGCGTGAGGGCGGCAGTATTTTGTTGGGATGCAACTGCGGGTTCGGCGATCGCGGCGGCTCGCGGTCGCGACGGCCCTGGCCCTCGCGCTGCTCGGCGCGGGACCCCCGCCCTCGGCGCCGGCGGATCCCCCCGGCGCGGCGACGGCCCAGCTGATCATCGTCAGCGTGCCCGCCGCCCGTTCCACCACGGGCACGCTCACCGCCTACGAGCGCGTCGGCCCGGACTGGCGAACCGTGCTGGGTCCGACGCCCGCCGTTGTCGGCGAGCTCGGGGTCGGCGCGCCCGCGGACGACGTGTTCCGTACCCCGGTGGGCACCTTCCCGCTCGACCAGGCCTTCGGCCGCCGGCCCAACCCGGGCACGAAGATGCCGTACTTCCAGACCAGCGACCAGGATTGGTGGGACGAGGACCCCGACTCACCCACCTACAACCTGCACACCCACGGGGCGTCGAGCCCGTCGTCGGACGCCGAGAACCTCTACGACTCGGGTTCGATCTACGACTACGCGGTCAACATCGCGGTCAACCCGCAGCGCGTGCCGGGGAACTCGTCCGGGATCTTCCTGCATGTCAGCGATGGTGACCCCACCTGGGGATGCGTGGCGATCGGCGTCGAGGAGATGCGCTCGGTGCTGCGGTGGCTCGACCCGGCGGCGTCGCCGCACATCACCATCGGCGTGGGGGCCACAGCACCGCGATGACCTGTCCGTACTGCGGCGGCGAGGTCGGCGACACCGGCATCTGCCCCAGATGTGGCCCCCCGGACGGCACCGCGATGACGGGGTGGCGACCCGACCCGACGGCGCGCCACGAGGGCCGCTACTACGTGGCCGGCCGCCCCACCGACCGGGTGCGCGACGGCAAGAAGCAGGCCGGTGACCCCGACGGCGGCCGGCTGCTTCCGGGCTACCTCGGGCTGCCGGCCCGCAGCAGGACCAGCATCCGGTCGACGTGGCTGGCCACCGGGGCCGCCACGGTCGTCATCGTGCTGCTGGGCGCGGTGCTGTGGGGTCTGCTGCTGCACCGGCACCGCCAGCCCTCGCCCGATGCCGAGTACCTGTCGGCGCTCAAGAACGCCGGGGTGGAAGGCCAGTTCACCTCGGACGCCAATGCGCTCGCCCACGGCAAACAGGTGTGCAGGCAACTCGACGAGGGCGGCCCGCAGCAGGGTCCCGCGGCGGACAAGATCGCCGTCGACGTGTTCTGCCAGCAGTTCTCCAAGGGGTTTCACATCCTCGAGACCGTCACGGTGTCAGGGACTTTCGTGCTGACCGACGCAGCGGGCTTCGGCGCCATCGCCGCGGACGACGCGTCGTGCTCGGGAGCGAACGGTTACTCCGACATCGGCCCGCACACCCAGGTCACCGTCACCAACGGCAAGCGCGAGATCCTGGCCACCACCGCGCTCGGCCAGGGCCACGGCGACAGCGCGACCTGTACGTTCACCTTCGGCTTCCCGATCACCGAGGGTCAGGATCGCTACGTGGTCTCGGTGGGGCACCGCGGCGAGTTCAGCTACACCTTCGCCCAACTGCAGAACAACGGCGTCGCGATCCAGCTGGGCCACTGACCGGCCGTTCGGGAGAGCCGCGACATCACTGCGGTGCCCGCACGACCACCGATTCGATGATCGCAGGCAGCTGTGCGTGGCCGACCCGCGCGAGGACCTCGTAGAACTTCTCCGGGTTCGCCCAATCCTCGGGTGCCAGTACGCCCGAGCGCTGACCGATTTCTTCCAGGGCCAGCACCATGAACGCTGCGGTCGCCGCGCCGGTGGCGGCCGCCATGCTGGCGAGATTCGTCCCGGGGCCGCTGACGGGTACTCGCCGGATCGACACGACCTGCTCGCCGTTTCGCTTCCCGGTAACCCGCACGTAAGTGATTCCGCGATAGTCGGGGTGTTTGCGAAGTGCCGCTGCCGCAAGATACTTCAGCACCTCGCCCGCGCCGATCTCGCGACGACGGATCATGCCCCAGAGTCCCGACAGGGCGTGCCGCCAGACGGCTGGCGATCCGGTCTTGTCGGTCATGACGTCATTGACGAAGTCGATGGCCTGGTCCATCGATATCTGGCCGCTCTGCACAGCCAGGGCGACGCCCCGCATGACACCGTTGACCGGCGGCGGGTCGATAGCCCCGAGAACACGGATCCGGTCGGCCTGCGGCCAGCGCCGGGGCATCGTCACGGCTTCCGGATGCGCACACTCATACAGCCGGTAGGCGGCACCGAACGAGTCGCCCAGCGCGAACACGTCGGTTTCCACGAAGGTCTGATGGGTTGCGGGGCGGCCGTGCTCCCAGGTCTGGCACTGGCCGGCGAACCCACGAATGGCATGGTCGAGCACCGCACGCCCGAACGGGACCGCTCCCTCGTCGCCGGTCACCCAACAGACGTCGATACGGTCCACGGAGTCCATGTCGCGCGCCGCGTCGACGGCCATCACGTTGGTCAGCCCGGGCGACGCGCCACACCCGACGAAGATCGGCACTTCGGCTGCCCTGGCGGCAGCGTCGAGCACCAGTGCCGCGCGCGTGCTGGCCTCATCGTCGTCGAGGTCCAGGTAGGCCACCTTGTTGTCGATGCATGCCGCCCGGACCGGCTCCGCCGTGCGGATGTAGGGCCCAGCGCCCAGCACGACGAGTGCGGCACCCTCGATCGCCGAACTCAGCGCGACACCATCGAAGAGGTCGAACGAGCCGACGGACACCGAACCGCTCGGCAGCAACTCCACCAAGTCGTCAAGCACTTCCGGGCGGATGTCGTAGAGCTCCAGCTTCCAGTCCGCGCCCTCGACCGCCTCGGCGAAACGTTGGATCGCCACCCGGCACATCTCGCCGGCCGCCCCGATGAAGACGATCCTCTTGGCCGTTGACATGGCGGGAGTCTAGAGACGAATCGGCACCGGCGCCGGGCGCCCAATCAGATATCCCTGAAGCCGATCGACCCCGAGATGTCCTCGACACCCTCTGCGGTGGTGAGCAAACCGAACTCCCCCGCGATCGCGGTCGACATACGCGGACGGATGTTCCCATTCAATGCGGTCCGTCTAGCTGCGTTTCCCTGGTGGAGCTAAGGGGAATCGAACCCCTGACCTACTCGATGCGAACGAGTCGCGCTACCAACTGCGCCATAGCCCCTTGATCGCTAGCAGGCTACCAGTTTCGGCGGGTCCGAAAAAAACGGCCGGCTACTGACCGGCCGCGCGCGGCAGGTCGTAGTGCCGCGCGAACGGAACCTCGTCGAGGTGCTCGAAGATCGGGTCCTCGTCGTCGATGTCGAGCACCGCGGCCCCCGGTCGGCGCAGCCGGGCCGGCACCAGGTCGAAGTCGCGGTCCTCGGTGTTCTCCACCCCGAGGCGCGAGCGCGCCATCCGCTGCTGGCGGCGCCTGCGGACCTGCGCCTCGATGCGGGTCTGACGGCGCAGGTAGCCCAGGTACAGGACGGTGACGCCCGCAGAGGCGCCGAAGAGCCACCACAGTTCCGAGTTCACCGTGAAGGACAGCGCCGCCGTGGCGACCATCAGCGCCGACATCACCATCAGCACCCGCTTGCGGAAGCGGTACTTGCGGGCGCTGACGGCGGCGGCGGTGGTCGAATCGAGGCGGCGGGACCGGCCGACGCGCGGCGTCATCGTGGTGGCGGGCTCGTCCTCCGCCTCCAAACCCGATGTGTCCTCGACGTATTCGTATTCGTCGGCCGTTCCGTCCTGCGGGTCGTCGTCGAATCCGGATGTCGCCGGCCCAGCGTCGTCGACGGCGGATGTCGCCGGCCCAGCGGCTCCGACGATGGCCTCGAACTGATCGGTGGCATCGCCCTCGGCGATCGTTTCGGCCTCGTCGAGTTCCTCGTCCTCGACCGGGGCCTCGGGCTCGGCCGCTTCAATGGGCTCGACCGTCTCGTCGAACAGGGTGGGCTGAACGTTCTGCGCCTTCTGCGCGCGGGCGGCGCCACCGCCGACCGGCAGGGCACCGGAGTCCTCGTCGACCACGTCGACGTCGAGGTAGTCCGGCTCGGTCTCCTCGGCCACGGCGGCGATGACGACCACGGACCGGGTGCGGCTGCGGGTGGGGGGAACCGGGTCGGCCTCGTCGATGTCGTCGAACTCGTCGGCCTCGGGCTGCCAGTCCGGATCGTGGCGGTGCCCGGTCGCCGGGCCACCGCGCTTGATCAGGCGCGACTTGGCACCGCTGTTGAGGACCCGGGTCGCCAGGGCGACGTCACTGGTCCGCCGGACGGTGTCGCGCTTGCTGATGAGCATGGGCACCAGAACGAACAGCCAGAGCACCACGAGCGAGATCCAGAGCAATGACTGGGGGATGCTTGGCATGTGGCCTGCTCCTTTCCCGTCCAGGCTAGGTCCGTGACCTACGCAACCTGGGACGGCGCGCCGCACTCAATTACACACTTGTAATTCGACCCACACAAGCACCAACAGCAACAAATGTCACAGCAGTAACACGGCGCGTCCCGATCGACCCCGGATCAGGCCCAGCGGGCAAGCCCCCGTTGCACCAGTCCCCCGGTCACCGAGCCCTCGATCTCCTCCACCGTCAGCGCCACCAGCAGGTGGTCGCGCCACGCCCCGTCGACGTCGAGATAACGGCGCAGCAGGCCCTCCTCGCGGAATCCGACCTTGGCCAACACCGCGCGGCTGGCGGCGTTCTCCGGCCGGACGGTGGCCTCCACCCGGTGCAGTGTCACCGGCCCGAAGCAGTGGTCCAGGCCGAGGGCCAGCGCACCGGTCGCCACGCCGCCCCCGGTCACATCGCTGGCGACCCAGTAGCCGATCCACGCCGAGCGCAGCGCGCCGTGGGTGACGTTCCCGATGGTCAGCTGGCCCCGGAACTGGCCGTCGACCTCGATGACGTAGGGCAGCATCCGGCCCCTGCGGGCCTCGGAGCGCAGCCCGGAACACACCGCCGGCCACGACGAGACCGCATGCCGCACGCCCCAATCCACCTCGGCGGTCGGCTCCCACGGCTCCAGCAACGAGCGGTCGGCCAGCCGGATCCGGCTCCACTGCGCGGCGTCGCGCATCCGCACCGGGCGCAACCGGATCACACCGGCGGCCACCCGCAGCGGGCCCACCGGGCTCGGCCAGCCCGGATGAACGGAGCTGTTCCGCCACAGGTTCACGCGGGTCGTCAGCCGCGCTGCGCCAGGAAGGCGACGTCGACGATCTCCCCGGTGCGCACCTGGTCGACCTCGGCGGGCACCACTACCAGGCAGTTCGCCTCCGCCAGCGTCGCGAGCAGGTGCGACGACGCGCCCGGCGCCCCGCCCAGCGCCTGCACCAGATACTCGCCGGTGTCCTGGTCCCGCATCAGCTGTCCGCGCAGGAAGCCGGTACGGCCCGGCACCGAGGTGATCGGCGACAGCGCGCGGGCCTGCACCACCCGGCGCATCGGCTGGCGCTTGCCCAGCGACAGCCGGATCAGCGGCCGCACCATCACCTCGAAGACGACCAGGGCGCTGACCGGGTTCGCGGGCAGCAGGAAGGTCGGAACGCCCTCGCGGCCCAGCTGGCCGAAGCCCTGCACCGAGCCCGGGTGCATGGCGATCCGCGCCACCTCCATCTCGCCGAGCTTGGAGAGCACCGAGCGCACGCTCTCGGCGGCGGCCCCGCCGACCGCACCCGCGATGACCACGACCTCGGCCCGATTCAGCTGACCCTCGACCACCTCGCGCAGTTCCTTGGGCTCGGTGCTGACGATCCCGAGCCGGTTCACCTCGGCGCCGGCGTCGCGAGCCGCCGCCGCCAGCGCGTAGGAGTTGACGTCATAGACCTGGCCGTTGCCCGGCGTCCGGGAGATGTCGACCAGCTCGCCACCGACGCTCATCACGGTCAGCCGCGGCCGCGGGTGCACCAGCACCCGCTCCCGGCCCACCGCCGCCAGCAGGCCGACCTGCGCGGCGCCGATGATCGCCCCGGCCCGCACCGCGACGTCGCCCGGCTGCACGTCGT
>ERZ724503.1331-NODE-1331-length-11468-cov-4.669062_pt1 | contig 11468 bp, 11 predicted proteins | sample MGYA00376036_ERZ724503 | MGnify/ENA primary metagenome ERZ724503 (study PRJEB28724, sample SAMN07190885) | wastewater metagenome | isolation source: influent of sewage treatment plant in Hong Hong | place: Hong Kong | collected 2016-03-17 ...
ATCGTCGTAAAATTTTCCCACGCCGTTTTGAGAGCCTTGAAATTTTTCTCCGAAAGTTTTCTTCCCATGATCTCGCCTCCTCAAGCGGTTAATGATCGAACCAATAGAAAAAATCAAGAAAATTTCAAGAATTTATTTCGGAGTCTTTTCGGGGAGTTTTACCAAGACGGCAATTCTTCGACGGAGACAAAGCCTTCGGATTGTGCGTTCGAGCCGACGAACGACGGCATCCCGTCATCGCCCGCGCCGGGGAGCGTATTGTCGGGCCAGAGCCAATAAACATTGGCGTCGTCAGGGATCGCGCCCGTCGCGACGAAACCATATATCATCCCGTTTTTCACCGCGAGAGGAATGATCGACGCGATCTCCGTATGCGCCCAATCGCCGGAGAGATACACCCACCATTGTCGATCCGTCAGTTCGACGAGTTTCGGATCCGTCCCGGCGATATACAGATTCGACATCGGGATCCGTTGCGCTTTGCATATCAGTTGACCGCCCGCCGACACCTTGAACATATCGGGACGAGCGATCCCGTTCACCCGGACAACGCCGCCGCTGTAGACGTGAAGTATCCGATCAGCGATCACTGCCTCGATCGCCGCCGGACTGACGATCTCCCCGCCGTTATAGACGAGGATCGCTTCAGTCGCCGCCTTCGCTTGCACCTTTATCACCGCCCCATCGATACCGATCAGCCGCCCGCCGTCATGGACGAGAAGAACGTTCGTCCCCGTCGTCGTCTCCCCATATACGCGGAATTTCGTATAATAGAAGACGGTCGAGTTATCGATATCAAAGACGAGATTCACCGACGTCGAGACGAGCCACATATTCGACAGTTCGATCCTCGCGGAGTTATCCTTCACCGTCACGCCGTGATCGCAAGTAGTCCCGACGGTGTCGCCGGTGTTGTTCTCGAAAGTGATCTGCAGAACGCCGTTGTAAAATCGCGAGACAAGGAGATCTCCGTCGATCGCCCCGGTGTCCGCCGTAACCGTTATATGATACCGCGCCCCGCCGAGATTCCTCGACATCGCGTTCAAGTGAGCCGCGAGACCGTCAGCCCGGACGGACTTCGAAACCGCCGCCACGTCGCCGCCGATCACCGCGTCGAGGATCTCGAAGTTCGCCGTCAGATCCCGGATATCCGCGCCGTCCGTGAGTTCCGGAAGATACATCCCCAAAAATTCGGAAGTCTGCATCGTTGCCCCCTTTTATATTTCAGTTCCGAGAATATCGACCCAATCGCCCCACGCGAGAGCGTCCGCCCACGTCCCGAGCGAAAGGACTTCCGACCATAGATTAAACTCGTAGTCGAATAAAAGTTCAATATGCGCCGGAAGGACTTCTTCGACCGCCGCCCGGATCGCCGCCTCTTCCGGCGGGAAACCGTGAACGACCTCGAACTTGATCGTCACTTGATACGCCGCGAAGTCTTCGATTATTGAACAGTTCTCCCCGACGAGGATCCCGTCAGCGATCGCCTTGATCTTCGTCGGAGTCGTTGTATCGAGACCGACTATCCGCGCCCGGATCCGCGCCCGCCGCTCCGCGATCGACAGCGAGAGATCAGTCGGGATGCGGAACTCCTCTTCCCATAGCGCGAGACCGACGAGCGTCGCCGTCCCGACGAACCCCTGCTTCGCCACTTCATCGACCGCCGTCTCTCCGATCGCGAGTTCCGTCGCGAGGATCTCCGCGAGTCCTTCAAAGAGATCGTTCCCTTGATAGTATCGCGGAAGGTGTCGGAGAAGATCGTCTTTTGTTATCGTCATTTTATACCACCGTCAAAGTCAGCGCGTCAAAGACAGGACATTCTTCATCCGTGCAAATTATATTGTCTTCGCCCCAAGTTCCCGCTTGCGATCCGCCCGTCCCCTTCGTCTCGACCGAAGTATAATCTTCGACCCATATATTATCGAAGACGATATTCGCGATCGCCGCCCACCCGATCTTGTTCGTTTCCTCCGATTGCTCCCTGCAATACGCGAGGATCGCCGCGTCAAGTTCCGCCTGTACTTGCGCTTCGATCGCTCCGGAAACCAGCGTGATCGTCGCCCGAACCGCGATCTTGACTTCCGTCGCCGCCGCGACCGTAACATCCGCCCCGACCGGACGCCGTTCTTCGATATACGCCGCCGTGTCCGTGACGATATCGCCGGACGGGATCTCGAAGTCGTCGTCGACGATCAGCACCTTCACCGTCCCCGGCCCATCCCAAAGAGGAACGCACCGAGCGTTCCCCACGCCGGGAACTTCACGCGCCCACGCCTCATAATCCGCCGCGTTTCCCGACGTCCGTTTCGAGCGAACTACGTCGAGCGCACGTTCCCGGAGGCTTTCGTCCGTCTCCTCGTCGACTCCGCCCGTCGTCTCCTCCTCATTCGTAACCGCCGAAATCCCCGTCAGCGTAACCGGAAACCCGTTTATCACAAGAGCGGGAACGTTTCCCGCCTCTCCCGCGTCGCTCGCCTCGACTTCGACCGCGACGACCCTCTCGTCATCGTCCGGAGCGAACGCGACGTTCGTCCCATTATTCGATATATTGATCGCCGTCCCGCCGGGAGTCAGCGCGATCTTGAACGAGTCGCCGTCTTTCTCGACTAGATAATAATCCGTCGACCCGTCGAGACTCCCGCCTCCGACGATATCCGGGAAGACGTCAGCCGTGAACTTCGTCTTCGTCCCGTTCTCATATTCGAGCGTCCCCGAAGTTGTGAAGTTATCAAGAGCCGCGTTCGGAGTCACCCCGACCGACACGTCAGACGGGATCGTCACTTCTTCCGTCGCCTTGAAAAGAATGTCGTCAGCGGAGAACAGGTCGTCAATATGAACGACCGAACCTTTCGACCCTGTCACTAGAACGACGCCTTCCGCCTTCGCCGCCTCGACTTTTTCGATCCCATAGTCCGCCGCTTTCAAAACAAGGGAATCGCCGGACGTCGTCTCGAGGAACATCCGCTCGAGCGTCGCCTCGCTTTCCCGGTGCAGGGTTTCGAGTTCGAGAGCCGCCGCCTTCAGCACGTCGAAAACGAACGACCCGACCGATTTATCCCAATTCGACGGGACTTCCGCAAGCATCGCCGCGTTTATTTCGTCTCTTGTCCTGTAAGTCATTTCAGACCCCCGCCGTGAAAGTTTCGCCCGACGCCGTCGAGACAGTAAAGTTTATTTTTCCCGCGTCATCTGTCAAGGTTATTTCAAACGCTCCGACATCAGCGATATCGGGGTGCTGAAGGAGCGACCGCCGGATCTCTCGCGTGATCTCCGACGCCGCGAGATCGTCGGGAATAGTCCGCCCGATCGTCATCGCTTCGAGAGCCGTCCCGTATCTACCCGGATAGCGTCCCGTTTCGCTGATAGCGATCGATCCGTCGCCGCCGATAGTAACCGTCTCGACCACTACGCCGGAGACGCCGGAGACAGCAGAGCCGCCGATCTCCGTCCCGTCGACCGTTATCACCTTGAAGGAGAACTCCGCTTCGTCGCCGTCAGTATCAACGCCGAACTCCGTCACGGTTTCGATTGCGGGGTGTTTCTTGAGAACTTCGGAGATCTCTCGACGGACTTCCGATTCGATGAGATCAGCCGGAAGAACATTTCCGACGAACAGCGTTTCAAGAGAGGATCCATATATCCCCGGATACCGCGGCGTCTCCCCGATAGCGATCGAGCCGTCGCCGCCACGGACGACTTCCGGATCTTTGACTTCTTCAAACGTCAGAGTCCCGAGCGTCCCCGAGATATCGACGACGCCACCGTTCGACGTCGTCACCCGGAACCCGACGGAGAAATCGTCGAGACTCGCGCCGATCTCGAATTCGGAGACCTTCAATATCAAAGGATGCTGAAGTAATACTTCGCGGATATTCCGGGAGACTTCTTGTCCCGCGAGATCGAGCGGGATCGCTTTTCCGACGACGATCGATTCCAGAGCCGATCCGTATCTCCCCGGAGTTCTCTCGATCTCTTCGACATCCGTCGGGACGTGTTCGTCGACCGCCCGCCCCCATAGGATTATATTATCCGGAGACGAGACCGCGTCGGAGACCGCCCGGAAATATCCTTCGTCAGATCCTTCGACAACGGGCTCGAAGACGATCTCGAACTTGAACTCTCCGTCGAGCGTCTCCGTTCCATCCGTGACGACCACGCCGTCGCCTTCATATATACCGCCGGGATAGTTCGTCGCGGACGCGAGCCGCCACGTCCCGCCGTCAAGATATACCGCGTCGAAGTCGAGAACGCCCGCCGCGATAGTTTGTCCCGTTAGTCTCGCCATTTTAGACCGTTGTTTCTAACTCTATCGCCACGCGCACACTTGCGCCGTCTGCCACTGCTTTGTCTACCTTCCCGCGCATAAGGAGTAATCCGAGCGCATCAAGTCCTTTCGCGGATAGGCCAACTTCTTTTATCGTTATCGACCCGCCGCTGTTGTTCGCAAAGTCACGCTCAAGGCGCATTACATTGTCTGATCCGCTTACCGTCGGCTCCGACAGTCGCCCCGCATCGGTCATGTCGCCGTAGTCGAGTTGACTTGCGCCGGAGCCGTCTGCTATCGGCGTGACAAGAAGATAATCCGATCCATCAAAGTTCGTTGTTCCGGTTCCTGCCGTGATCCCGTAGACGGCTCCGCTTGCCGCGTCGATGCGGGCGTAATTGTCCATTGAGGCGGCTGTTTTTGTATTAAAAATTGATGCCGTGGACGAATATATACAATCATTTAGGTTTGCATATCCAACTCTAGCACCGCCACAGACAAACAACATTCCTTTTGCCACAACAGATGAATGCGCATACCTATCCGCAAAGCCAAAATCTGCTGTTGCTTTAGTCCACGATTTTCCGTCTGGCGATGTCCAAACATCCTTTTTTGAGTCATACCCGTTTGAACCACCAACACAGACAAAAACTGAACCAAGCAGATTTACCGTTTGCGATTCTCTACCACCGGGGCCGCTTGCATCTCCGGTAGCCCTAACCAAAGACCACGAATTTCCATCGAGGCTTTTGTAGACGCTGTCAACTCTGTCTGTTGTGTTGCCAAAAAAAACATAAAGATATGCGCCCAAGACCTCAATGGAATGTTTTGATCTCGGTATGAATCCGCTTCCAGCGCCGCTTGATCTAACTGATGTCCATGTCGCGCCGTCGGTCGTCTTATAAACAGAGTCCTCTTCGCCGCCTGCCGTTATCCCGCCAAAGAGCCAAATCTTCGACACGCTGTCCGCAGGGTCGGTAAACACGCAGGCGGCGAAATTTTCTCTCGCGGTAAAAGGTGCTGTCGCCGCCGCCGCAGTCCATGTCGCGCCGTCGGTCGAATAGTAAGTGCTATTTAATTTTGTTGCCGACGCATCCCGTCCACCAAAAACCCACATTTTCCCGGCAAAAACAACGGCACAATGTCTTGCTCTTGGGACAAAACCGCCTGCGGCTCCGCTTGCGCGAACCTCGGTCCAAGTCAACCCAAGATCTATACTTTTATACACGCTGTCTCTGACTGCCGTGTCGTATCCTCCAATAATCCACAGAGCGTTGTCGTAGTATAAAATAACGGGACTATATCTTCCGCTCCACGCCGCTGAGGCGGTCGCCTGTTTCCAAGATTCTATACCGGCACCCCTGAACGCCGTTTCGATGTTTTCCAAAAATGTTTTGTTGATCGTTCCGTCGGTCGTGAAGGTGGACGAAATCTTGAACACAACGGTCAGCGTCTTTCCATTTGCGACCGATGTTCCAGTCACGCCGTTAGTTATCTCACGCGCTATGAGGACATTGGTATTGTTGTCTGCTTCGGTTCCTTCGCCGGTCGTGCAGAGTCCGGCCTCGTATATGGTGCGCGACGATCCGGTCGAGTTGACAAACTGCTTTTGTATCTCAAAATAAATTTTAGAACCGCTTATCGTCGTCGCCGTCTTGAGTGTGGTCGCGCCATAAGTAGTGAAGCCAGTATCCCATGTCAGTTTATTGTCGGTCTGCGCGACGGCTCCGGTGCCGGTTCCTATGCAGATGCCGAATTTCTTGAGGCCGGTCGTAGGGCCGACGCACTTGAGATTCGTCGCCTTGCCGGAACTTTCGTCTATCGCTGTGTCGTTGATGTCGAGGCCACCCGTGCAGGCGGTTCCTGTCATGCGACCCCACAGGAGGCGTAGGAAGTTTGCGGTGAACGAACGCATTGGGCGCGTTTCAGACGATTCGACAAGGCCGGTTATCGCATCGCGTATCTCGTAGGTAACGGTGGACGAGTTCAACAGGTCGAGTTTCGCCTGCGGGATATCGTCTATCGTTATCCGCGCCTGTATGCCGTGACCGCCTTTATTTCTCATCATGCCACCGTGTATGTTCCTGTTATATTGAACGAGCCGCTTGTTTCTACCGCGTAGTCATCGAGCGTGTAGGTTCCGGCTATCTCAAGGGTGCCGACAGCGTCGGCGGGTATCGGTGTCGGGCCGGTTGACCGCCGCTTCGCTATCACTTCCCGAACGAAATAAATAAACCGCCTCATGTTTTTTTCCAAAGTATTTTCACGCCGCACACCGCCACCTTTTGCCCGTAAGTGTCGGTCGTCGTCGCGAGTCTTTTTAACTTAAAAAACGCGAGTTCCCCCGCCGCGAGATCCGTCACCGTAACATCGCCCGATTGCGCCGTTGTATAGCGGTCATGTTGCGCGTCTCCCGCGCCGTGCGTCTTTGACGAAGTAACCGCCGCCCCAAACGCCGCCGTTGTGTTGTCGCCGTCACCGACGGAATACCCTTCGAGACTGAACGCGACGATCTCTCCTTCAGCCGGAACCGCCGCCTCGCTGACGATATACTCCACAAGAAATTGAGGCTTCGCCGTTGCGTCGAGATACTTCGGGACAGGCCATGAAAAGACGACATCTTGATCGGCGTCTCCCGCAAACTTCCGAACTCGACACTTTGCGTTTGTATTGGTATAGAGTTCCGCCGCGTCGGGAGCGACCGCGCCGTCTTCCGCGAACTCGATCGGAACGACATCTTCTTCGAACTTATCCGCGTATATCCCATCGAACAGCGTCTTCAGAGCCGACAAAAGGAACCGTTTCGTCTTCGACGAGTCTTCACTATCGGAACCGAGAACGGAGTCAGCGACAACTAGAGCCGCGTCCTTCATCGGGAAATCTTTCACCTTCGACATCTTTCCTCCTTATCGATCAGCCTCGATCGGATTCGCGTCATCGTCGTTCTCTATCCATCCGCCCGAGTCGTCGATTAAATAGTCGTGCCGATCGACCGCGAGTCCGCCTTCAGCGTTCGCGACTCCGAGGAGAACGCCCGTCTCGAAAGGATCCGTCCCGAGATTCCGGGATCCCGTCGACAGATATATCAGCGTCCCCGGCGTGAAGTATTCCCCGAGCGTGAACGCCCCGAGTTCCTTCGCATAAGATCCGACACCCGAGACCCGCGCCTTGAACTGCTTATTCGTCCGGAGCGCGTATGCGTCGATCCGATACCGGGAGTCGTTCCGGAGCGTCGCCGCCTTCGCCGCCGATACAGTCCCGACGGGGACGACACCGAAGTCGCCGTCCCCCGAATCGAGCGTGAAAAGGATCTCTTTCGGCATCGTTTATCTCGCCGCGATCGTGACTTTCACTTGGTACGTATCCTCCGGAGTCTCGTCGACACCGCCCGAAGTCGCCGCGACATTCGTCACAGCGGAGAACCCCGTCAGCGCGACCGTATCGATATCGCCCGGATCCAGATTGTAAGCGACGCCGACTTCTTCCGCCTCGATCTCGACGTCGATCTTCCGGACGGTAGGATTGAAGACGACATCCGTTCCCGTATCCGCGAAATTGACTGCCACGCCGCCCGCCGTAAGCGCGACCTTGAACGAGTCGTCTCCCCGATCCCGCATATACAGATCGGTCGTCAGCGTGATCCCCGTCGGGAGAAGTTGGTATTCGTCCACACCACCGGACGCAGCCGCCGGATTCGTCACCGAGACGATCCCGACGATCAGCGGATCGAACTCGTCTATCGCCGCCGCGTTCACATTCCCGGAGACACCGCCCACCGTCGCCTCGATAGCGACCGTCATTTTGCGGATCGAAGGAGTAAAGACGACCGTATCACCGAGACCGTCGAACTCGACCACGTCTCCGCCTTCCGTCAGCGAGACTTGAAAGTCGTTCTCCGCCGCGTTCACCATGAAATAGTCGACACCCGCCGTGATCCCCGTCGGGAGATCGAGATACGCATCGACGCCGCCCGTCGTTTCCGCCGGATTATCGACCGCCGTCACGCCCGCGATCGGAGTCGGTATCGTATCGATCGCGTGAGCCGCCACGTTGCCCGCCACGCCGCCGACGACCGCCGTCACGTCCGCCGCAACTTTCCGGACTGAAGGAGAGAAAACGACCGTGTTCCCGTTCGTTGTGAACTCTTCCGCCGCTCCGCCTTCATTCAACGAGACTTGAAAGTCATCGCCGTTCACGTTGACGAGATAATAATCCGTCGCCGCCGTGATCCCCGCCGGGAGATCCATTTCATCGTCGCCGCCGGACGTCGCGACGAGATTCGTCACCGTCGCGAAACCTTCAGCGATCAGAGCCGCCGACAGCGTATCGATCGCCGCCGCGTCCACGTTCCCGGAAACACCCGCGACCGCCGCTTCGACCGCGACCGCCACTTTCCGAACCGACGCCGTAAAGACGACATCCGTTCCCGTATCCGAGAAAGTATCGACTTCGCCGCCTTCCGTCAGCGAGACTTGAAAGTCATTCTCCGCCGCGTTCACTATAAAATAATCGGTCGACGCCGCGATCCCCGACGGGAGAGCCGTTCCGGTGAATTGTCCCTTTGTCCCGTTCGCGTATCCATGAGCCGCCGCCGTGAACTTATCCGTCGCCGGAACCGCGACCACCGCGAGACCGTCAGCAGGAACCGTCACTTCTTCCGTCGCTTTGAATACGATCGACCCGATACTCGTCGAGACTTCGTCATCGATCGCGATCACCGATTCCGCGTCGCCCGTTAGGATCACCGTTCCCGTCGCCTTATTGATATACGGAGCCGTGAACTGTCCCTTCGTCCCCTCCGCGTATCCGTGACCCGCGGCTCCGAACGTGTCGTCCGTTTCGTCCGGAGTAACCGAGAGATCTCCCGCCGGGATCGTTACCTCTGCGTCTGTCTCGAATTGAGTCCCGAGAGCCGTCGCGAGTATTGACGCCGCCGCGATCACCGTTCCGCCCGTTCCCGTAAGAACCACGCCGCCCGTCGCTTCGACCGCCGCGACTTCCGCCGCCGTGAACTGTCCTTTCGTCCCGTCTGCGTATCCGTGCGCCGCCGCGTTCATCTTTTCCGTCGCCGGAACCGCGACCACCGACAGCCCGCCGGACGGCATCGTTTTATCTTCAGTCGCCGCGAATCCTATCAGATCAGCGGAGAACAGATCCCCAATCGAAACGAGAGTCCCCGCCGACGCCGTAACGACGAGAGACGCCGTCGCCTTCACCGCCGCCACCACTTGCGCCGTCAGCCTTCCGACCGTCCCGTTCGCGAATCCGTGACCGACCGCCGCGAGAACGTCCGTTCCCGCATCGATCACCACCGGAACCGTCCCGGACGGAACCGTCACTTCTTCCGTCGCCTCGAAATTGAGACCGTCCCCGGAGACCATATCACCGATCCCGACGACCGCCGCCTCCGAACCCGTCAGCGTCACCGTTCCCGTCGCCTTCGTTCCGGGATCATATATCGAGGAGCCACCGAGGAAATTCACGCAAAGCAGAGCATCCGCCACCGCGCCGATCGGATACGGAACCGCCTCGAGAGCGTCCCATCCGACCCCGTTTTGAACGTGCGTCGAGTCCGCCCATACGCCGCGCCGTATCGCCGCGAGAGCGCGTTTCACCGACGCCGCAAGGTTTCCCCCGAGGATCGTCGGATTCGCGCCCTGCAGGGTGACGCCCTTCGCCCGGACTTCGACCGCCGTGTCTCCGTCACGCGGGATATTCTCGTCGGAGATCGCCTCGACCGACAATTCAAAAGAATCGTGCCGCGTGAAGTCGATCAGCCCCGACAAGTCGACCGTCTCGACAAGTCCTTCGTCCGGGACGGTGAACGTATTGGTATAGACGACGCCTTTCGGAGTCTGTCCGGATCCCGCGATATACAGTCCGACTTCGTCAGTCGTCGAGAAGACGCCGTTCATTCCGGGGAACTCGACCGTCCGTCCGGAGACGACGATCCATTCCGCATCAAGAAAAACACGTTTCCCCGTCACGTCGACGCGATACGCCCCGAAGATCCCGCCCGCCGTCAGAGGGAACAGCCCGGAGACCGTGACTCTCTTCGTTCCGTTCACCGGGACGACCGAGAAGTCGCCCACCGCCGAAGACATCACACCCGCCCCGAGGATCTTCATCCAGAGCATTTTAAGCCAGAAAAGGATTTTGTTGTCCATCGCTTTGATCTCCTTTAATCTATAACGTCATAAACCCGGAAACGATCCTTTTCTGTCCGAAGAATCTTTTCGATCCACATCTTCAGAGCCGCGATCCCCGTCAGCCGAACGAGCCGCCCGTTTCTTGTCGCGAATTGACCCGGAGCGACGACCGTCCCATCTTCGAGCGTGACCGACGTCTTCGCCATATTGAGAAAGAGAGACTCCCCGACGACGACCGATCCTTCCGCCGTTGTCGGATATTCGAGACTCGCGCTTTCCGGTATCGTCATTTTTACAGCCTCCGCGCCCAATCGAGGACGAACCACTTCCCGCCGTCAGCCGCCGGGAGAATTATCACTTCGTCATTTTTCTTCAGCGTATTTTTGAACTTGATCGTCCCTTTCCCCGTGAACTTATTATTCGCGATCGACCATTCCTTCAGAGTATGGTCGTGCACCGTATCGACGAGAACAGGATTTGCGCCGATAGCGGTGCAAGCCGCGTGCGTTACGCCCGTCGTTCCGGTGTTTGTCGTCCCGGAGAAAGTCCCGTCGTCGGTGTCGAGCGTTATCTTCGACAGTTCGTCCTTGCCTTCAGACGCGCCCGCGCCGTCCTTCGTCCCCTCGACGATCTCGAAGTTCCTCTTCTCTTGCGCCATAACGAGAGAGCCGAAGACGAGATCGTCTTTCCGGAGAATGATATTTCCGAAGATCTTGATCTCGATATCCGGCGGATTAGCGACGACCGTCCCCGTTATCACCCCGAGAGCGGGAGCGTTCTCCCGCGCCTTGAATAGTTTCGCGAGTTCCGCGAGAGCGCGATCACCTTTTCCGTTAGCGGGCATCGTCTTCCACTCCGAGCGTTATCCTCATTTTATGCGTCCCCGTCTCGAAAACGTGTTCACAAGAGCGGATCAAAAAGACGCCGTCGATCCCGGAGACGTCTTCTTTCACCGACAGCCCGCGCCCCGCCTTCGCCGCGAGATTCCCGAGCGACTCGAAGGAGACATCCTCGAAGACGCGGTTCATCTTCGCGAGCATACGATCCGCCGCCGC
>ERZ724503.1341-NODE-1341-length-11408-cov-3.649872_pt1 | contig 11408 bp, 12 predicted proteins | sample MGYA00376036_ERZ724503 | MGnify/ENA primary metagenome ERZ724503 (study PRJEB28724, sample SAMN07190885) | wastewater metagenome | isolation source: influent of sewage treatment plant in Hong Hong | place: Hong Kong | collected 2016-03-17 ...
AACAACTTTCTTCCGATGCCCACTATTCGTGCGGGTGTCAAAGAGATAAAGCTACAAGATGATGACAAAAGTCAGTATCGATTGATCTACATAGCGAAGTTCGAGGAAGCAGTTTACGTCTTCCACGTCATCACAAGAAAGACTACCGAAGCTACTTCTCCCCCAGATATTGCGCTAGCAAAAAAACGACTTTCCGAGATCGTTCAACACAGACAAAAGAGTAAAAAGAAATGAGCAAGAACGTATTTTTAGATCTGGGATTCAGTGAAGAAGAAGCTGCTGGGCTGAAATTGAAGTCCTATCTCTTCATTTCTTTGCAAGAAGCGATTGAAAAATCTGGAAAAAAGCAGGTCGATGTTGCGCAGATTCTTGGTACTGACCAGGCAAAGGTTTCCAAGATTCTCAACGGAAAGTTCGATGAATTCTCAATCGAGCGCATCACAGAATACATGCAAAAACTCGGCTATGACATACATATCGGCACGCGCCCGGCACCTGGTGACCGGCAAGGTACAGTTATAATGGACAAGCGCGAGTTCGCTGGCGTCTAGCAAATTTGCCTGGGCGTCCAAATTTCACTCCTCGCGCCAAAATCGCTTTCCTTCCGATATCAGTTCTATCCCGGCTCAACTCTCTTTCGAACTCTGCCATGTCGAAAAAACGTCATCACCAACCGCCCGGCTGACGGTGTGGTATGGGCCCAGGGCTCCCGCAACGACTTAGATGATCATGACGACCTCGCCCCTGAGAGATCGGCTTATTTAGCTGCTTTAGCAGTGGTGGTCATAAGTTCTTTCAATGACTCCTCACCACAGGCGACACCATAGAGATCATAGGGTCTGGCTTCTTCCACCAGCACATTATTGACCTCGGCCATGAAGACATCATGTTCGCCTTCTCTGATGTAGACCTGGTTATCGATACCGGGAGCATCCCACTGGCTGCGCCCGATATAGAGACGTTTGCGCTCATCGAAACTTTCAACCAGAACGGGAATGGTGGTACCCACCATTGCTTCATTGAGAGAAAGGGAGATGCCGTGCTGAAGTTGCATAATGCGCTTCTGGCGCGCTTTCTTTACCTTCTCCGGCAGTTGATCGCTCATATGACCGCTTGGTACTTCCATCTGCTTGGAGTAAGTAAATACTCCCAGACGATCAAAGCGATAGCGTTCAATGAAGTCGTAGAGGTGCTGGAAGTGTTCTTCTGTTTCGCCGGGGAAACCGACGATAAAGGTAGAGCGAATTTTTACTCCGGGCAAGCATTCACGGATGAGGTCCATGACTTTCTCCGGATGTTTGGGTCTGGCCATGGCTGCCAGCACATCGGGATGGGAATGCTGGAGGGGAATATCCACGTACTTAACCACCTTGGGCAGGCGAGCCATGGTTTCAAGCAAAGCCCGGTTCGTCTCAGTGGGATAACAGTACATGATGCGGATCCAGTCCAGCTCTTCAATTTCGTGCAGAGCTTCGAGCAATTCCGGCAAGGCCATGCGGTTATAGATATCGAGACCGTAATAACTGGAATCTTGCGAAACAAGAATGATTTCTTTCACGCCGCCATGCACCAGCATGCGCGCTTCCTTCACCAGAGACTCGATGGAACGGGAACGGAACTTACCGCGCAACTGCGGAATGATGCAAAAAGAGCAGGCATGATCACAGCCTTCGGCAATCTTCAAATAGGCGGAAGCACCAACACCGGTCTGCATGCGCGGCAAAACTTCGTCATCGTAGTTGTTGGGCACATCGCTTACTTCCACCACGCGCAATGAAGAATCTCTGGCGATGGAAGTAATTACATCAACAATCTTGGTGATATCACCGGTTCCGACAATGGCTCTCGCTTCCGGAATCTCCGTAAGCAGTTCTTCCTTGAAGTGCTGGGCCAGGCAGCCGGCAATGATAAGCTCTTTACCTTGATCAGCCAGTTCCACCAGGGTGCGCACCGACTCTTTGCGGGCGTCGCCTATAAACGAGCAAGTGTTGACGAGGCACATCTGCGCTTCGTCATTATCAAAGGTGACTTCAAACCCGGCTTTGTTCAAAAGCCCGAGCATCACTTCCGTGTCAGTGGCATTCTTTGGACAGCCAAGTGAAACCACCCCTATTTTGGGGTTGCGCATCTACAGTACCTCTACTAGCTAGTCGTTATCCAGGCGACCATCATTGTAGCGGTAAGGTACATCTATAGATCGTGCGCCACCGCCGGAGGACACTCCAGGGATGTCGCGGGTGCCGCCGTCATCGAGGCGACGATGGCGTCTTTCGCTGACAGGGGCGCCATCCGAGCTGGCACGACGTAGTGAAATCGTCCTCTTTACATTTGTAACAGGCTTGACGGTGGTGGTTGTGGTAGATGCCTGGGCCGGATCACCGGTAGCCACTTCGTTGCTAGTTGCCGCTTTAGGCGGTGTGAAGGTGGCTTCCTTCCGGCGCCCTGCCGGACCGAAGACTTCAGTTTTACCCAGATAGTCGGTAACGCTCAAGGATGCGCCGTTGCCGGCCACCACAGTGAGACCCTGGGCATCTTCGAAATCGCGCTTATCGCCTGATTCAAGATAACCAACGAAAACTGTTGAACCGGATGAGACAGACTTCACCTCAACCCAGACGTGCTGAGTGGCCGAGAGCGTGATCTTGCCTGTGGAAGCCGGCAATACACCAGGCACCTGGGCATTGGGCAGCTGGCTGGTGGTGGCTGCTACTTGCATACCGGCAGCATTGAAGCGGGTAGCCGAGTCGCGTAACTGCAAAACACCGGGATCTTGTTGAGAAAGCTGGGACTGCTGCCACCATCCCAGAGCACATACGGAAGCCAGAACGGCCACCAGAAGAAGGCTGGGATAAAAGAAGGTTTTAGTGAAACTGGGGGCATCGGAAATTACATGGGTGGGAGCCACATAGCTCACCGTGGGCGGCGGCGTTTCACGCCCCTTGCCGATACCAAAGATGCCCGGCTTGTTCTGTCCGTCGGACAGGCCGGCACGTTTGTACTCATCAGCCAGAGCCTGACCGGATAAGCCTAGAGTATCGCCATAGCGCTTGATGAAGCCGGCCACATAAACCGGCTCGGGCAGGTCATCCACACGGCCAAACTCAATGGCTTCCAGGTGGTTGGTTGGAATTCTGGTCCGGTCATAAACTTGCCCCAGAGAAAGATTCTGGGCTTCCCGTGCTGCTTTTAGTTTCTGACCTACTTGCTCTAAAGACATTGTGGCAGTGCTCACCGCGATGACCGGTCCTTATAAAATCGGTTTTCCAGATTTACCTCAAGACCGATACAGAGTGGATATCTCACTATCAGTCAGGCGACGCCATTTTCCAGGCGGCAACTGCCTCAATTGTAACCCACCAATGGCAACCCTGACCAAACGATTAACATCATAACCAAGAGCGGCGCACATACGCCTGATTTGCCGGTTTCGCCCTTCGTAGAGCTGCATTTCAAAGGTTGTGGCATGAGAATTAGCAGAAATTTTGCGAACTTTTGCCGGCCGCGTAACACCATCTGACAACCGAATGCCTTTTGCCAGAGCGGAATAATCAGAAGCTTGCATTTGCCCCTTGACAGTCACCTCGTATATTTTGGCCACGTCGTGGGAGGGATGGGTGAGGAGTTTAGCCAGTTCACCGTCATTTGTGAGGAGGATAAGCCCCTCTGAATCACGGTCGAGGCGACCTACCGGCTTCAAATGCCTCAACTCCGGCGGCAAAAGATCCAGCACGGTGCGCCGACCTCTCTCATCATCACAGGTGGAGACATAGTCTTTGGGCTTGTTCAAAAGCAGATAGTCGTGGAAGCGAGTCACTACTTCCTCGCCGTCCACGACTATTTGATCGTGATCTATATCGACCATCAGACTGAAGTCTGTGGTCAAAGTGCCGTTCACCATCACCTTACCGGCGGCAATCAACTCATCAGCCTTACGCCGACTGGCAATACCAGTCAGGGCAATGGCTCGATTGAGACGATAAAGTGTGGGCAACTTGTAAGCTAGCCGCCGGAGGCAGCGCTCTCGACGTCATCCACCAGCACTTTACCGCCCTGTCCTGCCAGTTCTTGCAGTTTGTGGGCGATCTGGTCTTTGGTTCCAGCCACGGAGTCGCTGGCTTTCTTCAAGACTTCGTTGCTCTTGGATTGCAAATCGGTGATGGTAGTGCCGGTCTTCTCTTTGATATCGGTCAAAGAGTCGGAAGCCTGCTTGTAAAGGTCTTCAGAACCATCGGCTATTTGACGTCGCAATTCCGCACCGGACTTGGGAGCTGAAAGCAGACCGATGATATAACCAATCGCTCCGCCGACTACTAGACCTTCCAGAAATCTACTCATGATGCTTGTTTTACCTCTTATTTCTTTGGCCAAACCATTTAAGTTTTGCTTACTTGCTTGGATTTGCCCTCCGGCAATTACTTGCCCACCTCAGCCAAAGATCTTGCATCCCGACTGCGCTCTCTTTCTTCCTTGTTACCCTTTGGCTCTAGATAAGCCCTGATACCGGCCATGAAGCCGGCACCAAATACCGATGAATTCTTCTTAGCCGAGTCTGCGGCCTTAGTCAGTCCGCCTGTTACATCGCCAACCTTGTGCCCCACGTCACCGATAGATCTCTCAGCCCGTCCTTTCAGTTCGATCACGGTACCAAGCAGGGTATCTACCTGTTTGAGGGTCGGTCCAAGCTCCTTGTCTACAGTGCCGAGAAGGCGCTCAAGAGCCGAAAGCGTGCGCTCTGATTGCTTGACCATGGACATGAGCGGCATACTGACAGCCATCAGTGACACAGCCAGGAAAATGAGGGAGACGGCCACAAGTATGTTCAAGCTACCGGATATTTGATCCACGGGAAAATCCTTCTAACAAGAGAGCCGTATTGTCACCACGAACGACCAGCCAGGCGTCCCGGCTTAACGATGCTGAAAAGGCAGTTGACCGCCGCCCAGCTCGATTTCTTCGCGCTTCTTGGCGGCAGCCAGTTTGCCGGCGGCAATTGCACGCTTGAAGCGCAAGGTCTGCTCTTCCAGGGTGAGCTGGCAATAATTCAAGAAGGATGCGTAAAGATCGAGGGAATCATCAACCACTTCGCCCACACGATCTGGCACATTTTTGGCTGTGCGCTCCAGGGAGCCGCGGATTTCACTGCCCGACTTGGGTGCGGTCAAAAGTGCCAGCGTTGCTCCGCCTACCGCGCCGATCAAAAGCCCGGTCATCCAGGCGCCCCAACCACCACCGTGGTCTTCGTCATCACGACGAGCAGGAAGGTCTCCATAGCTATAGTTATCGGCTCTGCCCATGAACTTCTCTCCGTCCCCTATCCAAACACTGGAGTATAGCACCAAGCTCTCAAACTAACCGGTTTTGTGCACTTTTGTCTAAGATTTGGCGGCACAAAATGTTGCAAAAGACTTAGTGCGCCAACTCCTTCTCAAGTACCTGAAAACGCTCCGAGAGCAGGTCGCAAATATGGTCGGCAATGGCTCGCTTGGGCATGCGGGGCAGGCTCTCCCTGGTACCTTCGGCCGAGAGAATGACAACCGCATTATCATCGGACCCGAAGCCGATGTCCGGCACCGAAATATCGTTGCCGACGATCATATCGAGGTTTTTACGCTTCAGCTTGGAAGCGGCATTGGAGAGGAGCGCCTCGGATTCGGCCGCGAAACCGATGATCACTTGATCTTTGCGCTTGACTCGCCCAAGCAAGTCGATGATATCGGGATTCTTAGTCAATTCCAGGACAATGTCTTCTGATTCGGTCTTTTTGATCTTCTGGGCCGAAACCGCCAGCGGTCTGAAATCAGCCACGGCTGCCGTCATGACCAGGGCATCGCAACTGTCGAATTCCGCTTCTACGGCTTCCTGCATCTCCTGAGCAGTTTCCACCACAATCACCGGATAGGCCCGCTCTACGTCTACGGTGGAGATGAGGGTGACATCGGCACCACGGCTGTAAGCGGAATCGGCCATGGCAATCCCCATTTTGCCGGAAGAACGGTTACCGATGAAGCGCACCGGGTCGATGGGCTCTCTGGTGCCGCCGGCTGTAACCAGGACGCGCTTGGTGGAGAGGGTCTGGTGGGCTAAGAGCCTGGCGGCCACTGCCGCAATGATTGATTCCACGGCAGCCATTTTGCCAAGCCCGACATCGCCGCACGCCACTTCTCCGTACTCCGGGGCAACGATATCGTAGCGGTAGCGATTCTCAAGAATGGAGAGATTGTGCTGGGTAGCCGGATGCTGCAACATGACCGGATTCATGGCCGGAGCAATCATCACTTTCGCCTGGGAAGCCAGCACCATGGTAGTCAATAAATCATCGCAGATACCGGTGGCCAGCTTGGCAATAATGTCGGCAGTGGCCGGCGCTATTAGAATCAAGTCGCATTTCTTGGCCAGATCGATGTGCTCGGGGCGCCAGTCGGCAGTTGGCCCGTACTGTTCGCAATGGGTCTGATTGCGGGTGATGGTGGTGAGGGAAAGGGGCGTGATGAATTCCCGGGCATTGGGCGTCAAAACCGCGTGCACACTGGCACCGGAGCGCCTCAGCAGGGAGGCGATGTCGCAAGCTTTGTAAGCGGCGATGCCACCGCTCACACCAAGCAAAATGGTCTTGTTCTCAAGTGGATTGAAGGACTCGAAATTGCTTCCGCGCTTCTTGGAACCCTTTTTCATTTTCATATGCCTCTCCAAAACCACCTTACAAAGAGATAGCCCCGGCCAAATAACCTTACAAGCCTTAGAATAAGCGGCGGTCTGTATTATTATGGACCGACGTCCCTTATTGTAGCCCCTTTACCCACGTCAGAGATCCAAGGACCGGTACCATATCAATGAAAAAGTTCTATGTCACAACCGCCATTGATTACGTCAATGCCGCTCCCCATATCGGCCACGCCTACGAGAAAATCGCCGCCGATGTCGTGGCTCGTTACTATCGCCTCAGGGGCTTCGACGTTTTCTTCCTGACCGGCGTGGACGAACACGGATCCAAGGTAGAGAAATCGGCTCAGGCAGCCGGTAAAACACCAATTGAATTCTGCGACGAAATTTCCTCCACCTTCGAAAAATCCTGGCGCAATCTCAACTTGTCCTTCGACTATTTTATTCGTACCACCGAAGAGCGCCACGCTAAAGTGGTGCAGAGCCTGTTCACAAAATTGAAAGAACAAGGCGACATCTACAAATCGACCTATATGGGTCTCTACTGCGAGGGCTGCGAAGACTTCCTGAGAGAGCGCGATCTGGACGACAACGGTCACTGCCCTACCCATAAGAAAGCGCCGCGGGAACTGGCGGAAGAAAACTACTTCTTCAAACTCTCAAAATACAAGCCGGCCATCAAGCAATGGTTGGAAGAAAACCCTGATGCTGTGCGCCCGGAAGGACGCCGCAAAGAAGTTCTCAATCAACTAAACGATCCCGAACTGACGGATTTTTCCGTGTCACGCTCGCGAAAGTCGCTCTCCTGGGGCATTCCCATTCCCGGTGACGACGACCAGGTTATCTATGTCTGGATGGACGCCCTCACCAACTATATTACCGGCGTCGGCTATCTCAGCGACGAGAAGCAGTTTGAGCGCTACTGGCCGGCAGATCTGCACTTGATCGGCAAAGACATCACGAAGTTCCACTCCATTTATTGGATCGCCTTCTTGCTGGCAGCTAATCTGCCTCTGCCCAAGCAAATCTATGCCCACGGCTTCATCACCGTGGAAGGTCAGAAGATAAGCAAGTCTCTGGGTAATGTCATCGATCCAAACAAACTGGTGGAAGAGTTCGGCGCCGATGCCGTGCGCTTCTTCCTTATGAGCGGCACTTCTTTTGATCAAGACGGTGATTTCAGCAAACACGAATTCATCCGTAAGGTCAACTCAGAGCTAGCCAATAATCTGGGCAATCTGGTGAACCGCACTCTCACTCTCATCGACAAAAATCTGGACGGCAAAATTCCCGACTGCAAACCCGAACATGATCTGAGAGAAAAAGCCAATACCTTGCATACGGTTTTCGATAGCTGCATGGAAAAGCTGGAGTTCGCCAAGGCCATCGAAGCTGTTATGGCCACTGTCGATCAAACCAACAAGTACATGAACGACGAAAAACCCTGGACCCAGTTCAAAGAAGGCAAGGTCAAGGAAGGCTCGGAAGTTCTTTATACAGCCGTAGAGATGCTCAGACGGGTGGCTTTTCAGATTTATCCCTTTGCTCCCAAGATGGCTTCCGACATCTGGTGGCAACTGGGTCATGACGATACCCTGGAAGTCATAGGCGACTCGGAGAAACCGGACGGCTTCTTCGATATGATTCCGGTTGGTCAAAAAGTACGCAACACCGGACCGATCTTCAAGCGCCTGGAAGAGCCTAACGCGCCCTGATAGTCCTTAGCACTGTTTATGAGAGCACTGTTTATGAGTTCAGGGCTGGTACCTGGTCGGGACGACGCAGTACCACAAAACGCTTGAACTGGGCGGAATTGAATTTATCGATGGATTCACGGCGCATGACGCCGGTTTTGCTGTCGTTATTGAAGATCTCTCCGTTACCCAGATAAATGGCAGAATGTGAATAGTCGCCGTTTTCACGGTAGGCGATAATGACATCGCCCGGTTTAACATCCCGGGTGGAAGAAACTTCGCTGAAGCCCAGGGTGCGTAGCTTGTTCTCCAGACGGTTGACGTTCACTTCCCGAATGTCATAGCCATAAGCCTTGCTGATAGCCAAACCGACAGCCCTGGCACAACCAAGGTCTTCGGTCACCGAACGGTCGAACTCGGTGATGGAACGACCATCAAGACCATCAGTGGTGCGGATCAAGCTGTTATAGGCGGCCCGATCATAGGCGGACCAGCCGCCCCGGTTGCGGTCGGCTACCTGTACCTGGTAGTCCCGTCCATCGGAGCTGAAATCGGCATTTTGCCTGTTTCGGCCGGCAGTACTCCCAAATTCGGGCTCGTAATCGAGCGGTCCCACATTTTGGGAGGCGTCTGCGGAATCGTATAAATAGGATTCGTCATAATTATCAGCCTGAAATTGCCTGGGGGCTGAATAGTTTACATTCTGGAAGTTTCCGTCGGTTAGTACGGACTGCCGGAAACTGCGGTCTTCATAGTCGAACTGCGGGTCATAGCTGCCATCTGCGCCAATGCCGTTGCGATTGCGCACCGGCCAGCCGCTCAAGGCCAGTCTGTCGCTTGCGCCGCTGTAAACATCAGTGAAATCGTCCTGATTTGAGAGGACCGCATCTTGCCTGCAGCCACGGCAGTTGCCTTCATAGAAATCAGCCATTTTGTTATCCAGAGAGAGGTATGGTGGGGAGAGCATAAGTTTGCTTATGGAGATATCAACAGGTTAGCCCAAGCCTTAGAATAAGACGACACGGTTTCTCCCATAAATTGCCAACTTTTAGGGTCCATATGCAGGCTGTCAAACTCAACTTTCCTCTCGCTAAATCCGCCGGAAACCTCTACCAGGCGCAAAAGAACTTTCCCCATTCCAAAACCTGGGTGGGGCAGGCCCTTGGCCAGATAGACCTGCCGGCCAGAGAAGACAGCCTTCTGGGTCTGGCCTTCTCCTACGATTTTTCCGAAAAAGACGCCCCCAAAGTAACGGAAACCCTCTCCCATTTCACTTCCGTAGACTTTTCCATGGGCACCTTTTCCGGCAAAGTGCTGGCCGCCATGTTAGCCAGCCCCCTGGTGGAGCTGCGCCTTGATTTCGCCGCCCTCAGCAAGGAAGACCTGGAAAACCTCGCGAAGCAGGAGAGTATCGAAACCCTCTGGTTCACAGGCGCCTCCCTGCGCGATGAACAACTGGTGCATCTAGGCCCCCTGCCCAAGCTGACCAGCCTGGCCCTGAAGAGTACGGCCCTCTCCAGCCGCGCCCTGGAACTGATGAGCGGTGCCGGCTTTCAGTCATTGAGGCGCCTGCACCTGCCCGCCAATATCGACGATCAGGGCGCCGAGTTTCTAGCCCGGGGCGGAAGCCTTATCACCGAGCTGGATCTTTCTTTCAGCAAGATATCCGATGCCGCCGGCAAAGCCCTGGCATCACTCAAACTTGAAACGCTTTATTTAAATGACACTGCCTTTGGTGACGCCGGTCTGGAGCAATTGAAAGAATCGCCGACTTTGAAGGTGCTATTTTTGAACGGTTCAAAAATTTCCGACAAGGGTCTGACGCAACTGGCTGAAATGCCGGCGCTGGAGCATCTGGAGCTAAGAGACACAAAGATAACGGAAATGGGTGCCGCCAGATTGCGAGGCAAACTGAAAGATTGCGCCGTCTTCGGACCCTGATCTAGTCTTTCAGGCGGGGTCTGAACCAACGCATGATGCGGCTCCACAAAGAGCCGTTGCCTTCTTCCAGGCGCACTCTGAAGAGCTTGAAGCGGTCCATTTCGAACTTGATCTTGGTCAGCTCGGAACGATACTCCTCGGTCTTTACCGCCGCGGCCATGGCCCGATCGGCCTGGGCTTGCAGGTCGGGAAGCAGTTGCACCTGGGTTTGCAAAGTTGCAATTTTGGAGCGATCTTCCACCCGGTCAGTGAGTAGTTTGATAATTGTGTCCTGGGCTTCGATGACCAGATTTCTCAGACTTTCTATTTCCTGGGTGCGATCATCGACCTGGGCTTCCACCAGACGATTTTGCACCAACTCAACTTTGTACTGGCGCCCCTCTTCTTTCTGTCCTTCGCCGTCGGCTTTCAATACGCTGACGAAGCCTTCCAGGAGGCTGACCAATTCTTTGCGAGAAACTCTGTCATCAGCACCAACTATAGTGCCGGCATGTAATTGCAGACTATTGAGCACCGGTTCGGTCGCGCCACCTTCAGGACTGGCATCAAACTCTTCCGCCGATGTATCAATGTCTTTGCCTTCAGGCTGGTTAACGGCATTAGCAAGACTAGCCAGCTTTTCACTCTCAGCGATGGCCAGCATCACATCTTCGGCAGAGAACATGGATGTGTCGTTATCAATATCAAAGAGGCTGGTCTCCGATTCCAATTCGGCGTTGAGAAGACCCTGAAAGTCTTCCAGAGTAGCTCTCGATTGGGGCAAATTCGGCTGTGGTCCATCATCTAAAGACTGTGGCTGAATCATTTAGAACCTTCCCTCTGACAAAAATTAGGCTGACAAAAACAAGCAAGCACAATTACACGCCCTGATTATCGCCAAAAGGGCAGCCTTTGTCCATTCCGACGACCCCATATATGGTGCATATACAAAGCCGTTTTTTCTAATGGGGTTTCTTGCGGGTAGGCGGCTTGGCCGCTTCTTTAGCGACGCCTTGAGGAGGGGGAGGACTGACCGAGAAAAACTTCTCCAGCACAACTTTGGCCAGGGGCGCCGCTGTGGAACCACCGTGACCGCCGTGCTCTACGAAACAAGATACGGCAATGCGTGGTTTA
>ERZ724503.1342-NODE-1342-length-11399-cov-3.916784_pt1 | contig 11399 bp, 7 predicted proteins | sample MGYA00376036_ERZ724503 | MGnify/ENA primary metagenome ERZ724503 (study PRJEB28724, sample SAMN07190885) | wastewater metagenome | isolation source: influent of sewage treatment plant in Hong Hong | place: Hong Kong | collected 2016-03-17 ...
CCGGTGACCCGGACCAGATCGCCGGTCGGGTCAACCAGATCCGCGCCGAGATCGACAACTCCGACAGCGACTACGACCGCGAGAAGCTGCAGGAGCGGCTCGCGAAGCTGGCCGGCGGCGTTGCCGTCATCAAGGCCGGTGCCGCGACCGAGGTCGAGCTCAAGGAGCGCAAGCACCGCATCGAGGACGCGGTGCGCAACGCCAAGGCTGCTGTCGAGGAGGGCATCGTCGCCGGTGGTGGCGTCGCTCTTCTGCAGGCCAGCCAGGCCGCGTTCGAGAAGCTTGAGCTCGACGGTGAGGCTGCCGTGGGCGCCAACATCGTGAAGGTTGCGGTGGAGGCCCCGCTCAAGCAGATCGCGGTCAACGCCGGTCTTGAGGGCGGCGTCGTGGCGGAGAAAGTGCGCCACCTCGACCCCGGTTTCGGCCTGAACGCCGCGACCGGCGACTACGTCGACCTCATCGACGCCGGGATCATCGACCCGGCCAAGGTGACCCGGTCGGCGCTGCAGAACGCCGCCAGCATCGCGGCGCTGTTCCTCACCACCGAGGCCGTCGTGGCCGACAAGCCCGAGAAGGCCGCTCCGGCCGCCCCGGGTGCCGGTGACATGGGGGGCATGGACTTCTAGTCCTGATCCACGCGTTGGGGTCGGTCCACTACGGGCCGGCCCCTTCGTCGTGTCCGGCCCACTCTTCGCCACGGGCGGCTCAGCGGCTCAGCGGCGCATCGACGCCAGCGCCAGCATCGCCCCGGCCCCCTTGCGCAGTTCCGGATGCGCAGCGGCGATCTTGCCCGAGGTGATCTCGATCTCGCGGGCGTCGTAGCCCGAGGCCTCCAAGACCTTCATGCGGCTGAACGCCGCGCCGTATCGGTCGGGGGGCATGGTGTCGAAGACGAGGTACTCCAACGCCTCCCGGATCCGGCGCGCTGCATGGCCGTCGCCGAAGGGGTTGCGGATAGCCGTCATGGCGGATCGCGCCGCCGGGTCGGACAACAGCTTCAGGCTGACCTCCCGGATGCGGTCGGTGTCGCTGCCCACGAGGATCAGCGCACCCGCCTCCACGCCCTCGGGCCGCTCGGATTCCTCCCGGGCCACCAGGACTGGCGTTCCGACGCTGGGAGCCTCCTCCTGCACGCCGCCGGAGTCACTGATCGCCAGCGTCGCCCGCTGCAACAGGCGTGCGAACGGGATGTAGTCCATCGGCTCGGTGAGCACAACGTTCGGGGTGCCGCCGAGAATTCCGTACACGTCGTCGCGCACCTTGGGGTTCGGGTGGACCGGCCACACCACGACCAGGTCCGGGCGTTCCAAGGCGATCTGCCGTACCGCGGCAGCGATGCGCTGGATCGGGGCGCCGAGGTTCTCGCGGCGATGCGCGGTGACGACCAGCAGGGGCACGTCGAGTTGATCCAGCCGGGCCAGGCGTGGGTCCGGCCATTCCTGATGCAAATCAGCCGCCCAGTGCAGAGCGTCGATGCCGGTGTTGCCGGTGACGAAGACACGCTCCGGGTCCACTCCCTCGCGGATGAGATTGGCCTGGTTGGCCGGGGTCGGTGCCAAATGAAATGCCGCCATGCGGGAGATCAACTGACGGTTCAGCTCCTCCGGGAACGGGGACAGGATGTCGCGGGTACGCAGTCCGGCTTCGACGTGCACGACTGGCAGTTTGCAGCCCATCGACGCCAGCGCGGCGGCCATCGCTGAGGTGGTGTCGCCGTGCACCAGTGTGAGCGCCGGGTACGGGTTGCCGGAGTTCTCCGCCGCACCGAACAACCGCGGGCGGGAGCGCCGCTCTGGTCCGCCCCGCAGCATCAGCAGCAGATCGTCAAATGCGGCCACACAATCGCGCACTAGGCCGTTGATGGTGTTGCCGGTCCCGCCGATCTCCAGATTGACGTCGGCTTCAATCCCCGCGGCGCGCAGAATCGGCGCCACCAGATCGGCATGCTGGCCGGTGTTCACCACGTACGGCTGCAGCAGCTCGGAGGACTGCAGCGCCTGCACCACGGGCAGCATCTTGATGGCCTCGGGGCGAGTACCCATGACGACCAGGCAGCGCACCCGGTCGTCAGTGTCCGGCCCCGGACGTACCGCGAACGAAGTCATACCCCACCATCGGCATCGCGGTACCGCGTCTTGATCGACAAGCCCTCATCCAATAGGCACCTAGTGCCGAAGAAGAAGACATGAGGTCGGGTCTCGGATGCGCCGTCGCGGGTCTTGTGTGCCTGACGTTCGCAGCTGGCGGGCCGGCACAGGCAGCCACCCTGACCGACGGCGACACCTACGGCTCTTGGCGGGTCGTCTTCGCCGGCTACGGCTCCGTGACTGCCACTCCGTCGAAGCTCACCCTGCAACCCGCGGTCGCGACCACCGCGGACACGACGCATGCCGCCCTCGTGGTCGGCACGTCGCAGACGAACGTCCGGTTGAAGACCCGGGTCACGCTCAACGCTCAACTGCGCACGGGCTCGTCCGCCAATCCGTGGGAAACCGGCTGGCTGGTCACGCGCTACCAGGACCCTGAGCACTTCTACTACGTGGCGCTGAAGACCAACGGCTGGGAACTCGGCAAGCGCGATCCGGCGTACCCGGGCGGACAGCGCTTCCTCGCGACTGGCGACACTCCGGCTGCGGAGGAGGGAGCGTCACAACAGGTGGCGCTCACTGCTTCCGGGAACAAGATCTCAGTCCGCATCGACGGCGAGGCGGTGACCACGTTCACCGACACCCAACGGCCGTACCGCAGCGGAGCCGTCGGCTTCTACGCCGAGGACGCCGCGGTCACGTTCGACAAGATCAGCGTCGCGTCGCTGTAGACGAGTCCAGCGATGAGCGCGACGCTAGTCAGCCCGAGACGATGGCACGTGCTGCTTGCGCTGCTGGTCGCCGCCGTGAGCGTGCTGCCGGCAATGCCAGCCCGGGCAGCCACGGCCCCGTTCCCCTACACGCTGTCTGTGCAAGGCGGGTACGGCAGCGCAGAGGTCGTGGTGCCGGTTCCGGAGGGCACCGCGCCGATCCGACTGCGCGGGACCATCGACTCCAGTTACAGCACTCCCGGCGACTTGGTGATCACGGTCAACGGCAGGCGCGCCGCGTCGGTTCCGGCCGTCGGCGGTGGTCCGTTGACCGTCGACCTCGCTGCCTCGGACGTCGTCGACGGTGGCATCACCATCGGTCTGCGCGCGGCTCTGCAGCCGCACCAGGACTGCTGGCAGGACGATCAGGCGGTCGCCACGCTGACGGACCCGGTGCTGCGGCTGGATGCCGACCCGCCGGCCCCCACGACCATCGCCGAGTTCCTCGCTGCGGGCTCGCCTGCCTACGTGATCGCAGTACCGTCCCAGCCAACCCCGGCCGAGCAGCAGGCCGGCCTGGACGCCGTGCTGGCACTGCGGCACCTCTTCCCGGATCAGACCTCTGTGACACTGGTCACCACCGACGATCCGCAGCCGACATCTCCGCGCAGCCGCACGTTGGTTGTCACCGAGAACGGCACCGGGGGTAACAGCTTGGCGGTGCAGGACGGCCGCCTGCTGGTCAGCGGGGATGCCGCGGAACTGCCGGCTGCCGCGATCTCGCTGGCTGATCCCAACACCGGTCTGCTCGACCTGGCTTCGGTCACCGATCTGCCCGGCACCGCTGCATACGACCCGGTGACCGACACCGCCAGCTTCGCGCGATTGGGCATCTCTGACCTGGCGGTATCCGGCATCGGCCGGGTGGCACAGACGGTGCCGCTCGCGCAGGCGTGGTTCGGCGCGCCGGTCAAGCAGCTGATCGTCGACCTGCAAGCCACCGCCACACCCGTGCTGGCGGGTCAACAGGGCCGCGTGAATGTGCTGTGGCACGACGAACTGATCGCCTCCCAGACCCTGACCACGGACTCCCGCGTCGGGCTGCGCTTCACTGTGTCCGCTCTGCAATTGCGCAATGTGAATGATCTGACACTGGAGTTGCAATACCAGCCCGCCGGCGGTGACTGCCGGACCGTACCTTTGCCGGGCAAGGTCGAGGTCGACGTGGACAACAGCACCATCACGCCAACTTTCGGCGCCTCCATGGGACCAGGCTTCCAGCGTTTCCCGCAGTCATTCGGCGCCGAGATCCCGGTCGCCGTGGTCGGTTCGGTGACGCAGGCACTGCCGAACATTGCCAGCCTGCTCGCCGCGGCCACGGCCAGCAGCCCGCAACAGTACGTGGTGACGTTGGCAGATGTTGCCGATCTGCCTGATGGCGGTGTCGCCGCGGGCGTCACGGCAGAGCAGGCCGATGCCTTTGGCGCTCCCTTGCCATCGGACACCCACGAGTTCGCCGCCGGACAGTCCGGTGACTACGCGGCCTTGCAGGCCTTTCAGAGCGGCCAGCGCGACCTGATCGTGCTCTCCGATCAGCCCGCCGAACCAGCGCAGATTCTGGCTACGTGGCCCACGACTGCGGGCTGGTCGACGCTGACCGGGCAGGTGTACGTCACGTCCGGCGGTCTGCCAGAGGCCTTTGAGACCCCCAGCACAGCGCCGGACAAGCAGACGCCGCAACTCATCGCCGCGGGCGTGACCAGTGCCGTCCTGCTGATGGCACTGGCGCTGTGGCTGTGGCGTCGGCCCAAGCGAGGCTGACATGACACTGTGGGACTGGGTCGTCTTCGCGGTCTACTACGTGTCGTTCGTGTCCATCATGATTGGCTACGTCTGGACGATCGTGCTCTACATCTGCGGCGGTCGCTATCTGCGCGCACTGCGTGCGCGGCCCCCCGGTAACGAGGCCGACTACCTGTGGGTGTTCCTCGTTCCGGCCCTCAACGAAGGGGTCACGATTGCCGACAGCGTCGCCCGCTTACGCGCCGTGCGGGCGACCCACAAGGTGATCATGGTCATCAACGACGGTTCCAACGACAACACCGAGGAGGTGCTGGCGGGGTTGGCCGGGCCGGACCTGGCCGTACTCACGCGGGTACCGCCCAACGCACGCGTGGGCAAAGCAGCCGCCTTGAACGCCGCCTTCGAGCGCATCCGCTCCGAAGTGCTGCCGCACCATCCGCAGTTTCCGGACGAACGAGTGATCTTCGGCATCGTCGATGCCGACGGACGGCTGGCGGCGGACGCGCCGGCCGCAGTCGCCCGGCATTTCGACGATCCAGCAGTCGGCGGCGTCCAAGTGCACGTGCACATCTACAACCAGACAAGTTGGCTGACCCGCATGCAGGCCCTGGAATTCATGATCTTCGGGGGCTTGTTCCAGGTGGGCCGGTCCTACTGGGGGACGGCCTTTTTGGGCGGCAACGGGCAGTTCAACCGGCTGACCGCGCTGGCTGACGTGGCGGGCCAAGAGGGACCGTGGTCGCACTACCTGACCGAGGACCAGGAACTGGGCCTGCGGTGCCTGTCCGCCGGCTGGCGCGGCGAGCACGAGCCGGACACCCAGGTGGCTCAGCAGGGACTCAACAACGTGCGGAAGCTGTACCGGCAGCGCGCCCGCTGGTTCCAGGGCAACCTGCAGGTGCTGGGCGACGTGCGTCGTCTGCATTCCCGGGAGCTGTACGGGATCCGGCGACTGGACACCGCCATCTCGCTGCTGCTGCCGGTCCTGCAGAGCATCGTCGGCTTGGCGTTGTTGCTGGCGATCGTCCTCGCGCTGTTCTTCGGGGTTCCCTACCTGCCATGGGGGTCACCGCTGTTGCTGCTCTTCTACGTCCAGCTGTCCGTCGGCCCGACGTTCCTCGGCGTGATGGTTCTCGCACGCGGGCGTGGTGGCGCAGGCGTCGGTCGGGTGCTCGCTGCCATGCTGCCGTACCTGTTGTACACATGGCTCATGTGGCCGGTCGTGGCGATCGGCATGTGGAAGCAGTTCCGCGGGAACGCCACGTGGGCCAAGACCGAGCGGGAGGCGGTCAGCGAGCCAGCGCCGGCCTGAACTCTGCGACGCTGGGCGTGGATCCCGCCACTGCGTGACCGTATTCACGCCCAGCCCGCCGTGGCCAGGGCAGAATCGGACCATGACCGAACCGATGCCCCGTTTCCCCGACGGTTTCCTGTGGGGAACGGCCACGTCCTCCTACCAGATCGAAGGGTCGCCGGACGCCGACGGAAAGGGCCGGTCGATCTGGGACACGTTCAGCCACCTGCCTGGGAAGATCGCGACTGGTGAAACGGGGGATGTGGCCTGCGACCACTACCGGCGCGCCGACTCCGACCTCGACCTGCTCACCGAGGTGGGCTGCAACGCCTACCGGTTCTCGATCTCCTGGCCGCGGATCCTCCCCGAAGGGACGGGTCAGGTGGAATCGCGCGGGCTGGACTTCTACGACCGGCTGGTCGACGGCCTGCTCGCCCGCGGTGTCGCCGCCTTCCCGACGCTGTACCACTGGGACCTGCCGCAGGCTTTGCAGGACGCGGGCGGCTGGTTGAGCCGTGGCACGGCCGAAGCCTTCGGTGACTACGCCCGGATCGTCGCCGAGCGGATCGGCGACCGGGTCAGCGCCTTCATCACTCTCAATGAACCGGCGGTGCACACGTCGCTGGGACATGTGCTCGGCACGCATGCGCCCGGCCTATGGGAACTGGACCGCGTCTACTGGGTGATCCACCATCAACTGCTCGGGCACGGCTTGGCCGTGCGAGCGATCCGCGACACGTGCGGCAAGCCGGTCGGACTGACGAACAACCACCCGCCCGTGCTGCCGCAGAACTCCGACTCGCGCGACGACATCGTGGCCGCCGAACGCATGGACATGCTGTTCAACCGCCAGTACCTGGACCCGGTGCTGCTCGGGCGCAACCCCGCTGACGTCCAGGACGTCTACGGGCCGCTGGCACCCGACGTCATCCAGGACGGCGACTTGGACATCATCGGCACGCCCATGGATTTCCTGGGGGTGAACTACTACAGCCCGCAATGGGTGAAGGCGGGTGGGCCCGACAATCCGCTCGGGTTCGAACTCGTCGACCCGCCCGCGGAGTATCCGCGCACTGCGTTCGACTGGCCGGTCGTCCCGGAGGCGTTCACCGATCTGCTGTTGCGGCTGAAGTCGGACTACGCGCACAGGCTGCCACCGATCTACATCACGGAGAACGGCACGTCCTGGCCCGAGCCCGTCCATGACCAGTTCCGCATCGACTACCTCGCCGGCCACGTGCGGTCGGTGGCCCGTGCCATGGCCGAAGGTATGGACATCCGCGGCTTCTTCTGCTGGTCGCTGATGGACAACTTCGAGTGGGCGGAAGGCACCAAGCAGCGGTTCGGACTCGTGCACGTCGACTTCGACAGTCAGCAGCGAACCGTGCGGGACTCCGGACGCTGGTACGCCGAACTTGCAGCCGGACGACTGAGCATGTGAATGGGCCCCGGTCTGGTGCCAGGCCGGGGCCCATTCGACGAAGGCGGGCGAGGGAGGCGACGCCGCGCCTTCTAGATGAGGCGGAAGACCAGAGATCGTGCCTGCAGGCTCAACTGGGCCGCCTCGGTACCGTTCGAGCCGTGCAGTTCCTCGAGCACGTCCTGAAGGTCGTCGAGGTCCTGTGGCGGCTGCGAAAAGCGGGGGGTGACATAGGGCAGGAATTCCGCCGACAGCCAGGCGATCAGGCGCTGGCATTCCGGCACAGCCGTGTAGCCGTCGTCGGCGGCGGCGACCACTTCGAGGACGAGGCGGTCGGCGGTGTCGTTGAGTTCCTGGCGCATGTCACGGACGTCCTCAATCTGCGGAACTGCGCGGACGGTCTTCTCGTCGACCATGGGGCCCACCTCCTCGTGTCGTGACCAAATCGTGACCTTTGGCTCATTCGAGCATGGCGCCTGCCGTTGTGTCTAGCCCTAAGGAAGTACTGATTAATGCTGTGTCCTGCGCGGAACGTGGCTGAGCCATGATTAATCAGTGGTTCTCGGCCAAGTGGATGATGTCTGCGCGGGCGGCGAAAAACGGTTTGGGTGCCTAACCCGACCTTGGATGGCACGTCAGACACCGAAACCGGGCCTAGAGATCGGCAGCGTCCAGAATCCGGTAGGCGTAGCCCTGCTCGGCGAGGAATCGCTGCCGGTGAGCGGCGAAATCGGCGTCGACGGTGTCCCGGGTGACCACGGTGTAGAAGTGGGCCGTCGCGCCGTCGTGCTTGGGCCGCAGCACCCGGCCCAGCCGCTGCGCCTCCTCCTGACGGGAACCGAACGTGCCCGACACCTGGATCGCCACCCGCGCTTCCGGCAGGTCGACCGAGAAGTTGGCCACCTTGCTCACGACCAGCACCCGCACCTCGCCGGCCCGGAAGGCGTCGAACAGCTCCTGCCGCCGGCGCACCGGCGTCTTGCCCGTGATCAGCGGGGCGTCGAGGTCGGCAGCTAGGTCGTCGAGCTGGTCGAGGTACTGCCCGATCACCAGGATCTGGTCGTCGGGGTGAGACGCAATGAGTTGCTCGACCACTTGGGTCTTGACGGGGGCGGCCGCGGCCAGGCGATAGCGGTCCTCGGGTTCGGCCAGCGCATAGGCCATCCGTTCGGACTCCTCGAGGCTCACCCGGATCTCGCAACAATCCGCCGGCGCGATGTACCCCTGCGCCTCGATGTCCTTCCACGGCGCGTCGAACCGTTTCGGCCCGATCAGCGAGAACACGTCGGACTCCCGGCCGTCCTCGCGGACCAGCGTGGCGGTCAGTCCGATCCGGCGCCGGCTCTGGATGTCGGCGGTGAAGCGGAAGACGGGCGCGGGCAACAGGTGAACCTCGTCGTAGAGGATCAGGCCCCAGTTGCGGGCATCGAAGAGTTCGAGGTGGGCGTAAACACCCTTCCGCTTGGACGTCAGGATCTGGTAGGTCGCGATCGTGACCGGACGGATCTCCTTGGACTGTCCGCTGTACTCGCCGATCTCATCCTCTGTCAGGGTCGTCCTGGCCAGCAGCTCGGATCGCCATTGCCGCGCCGCGACGGTGTTCGTGACCAGGATCAGCGTGGTCGCCTGCGCCATCGCCATGGCCGCGGCACCCACTATCGTCTTGCCCGCGCCACAGGGCAGCACTACGACGCCCGAACCGCCGTGGTAGGCGTTCTCCGCAGCCAGCCGCTGGTAGTCGCGCAACACCCAGCCCTGCTCGCGTAAAGCGATGGGGTGCGCCTCACCGTCGACGTAGCCGGCCAGGTCCTCGGCGGGCCAGCCGATCGCCAGCAGCGCCTGCTTCAACCGGCCGCGTTCGCTGGGATGCACCGCCACGGTGTCGTCGTCGATGTGGGCACCGAGCATGCCGCCGGTCTTCTTGTGCCGCAGAACCTCGGCCAGCACGGCGCGATCGTGGCTGACGAGCACCAGCCCGTGGGCGGGATGGTTGTGCAATTCCAGGCGGCCGTAGCGGGCCACCGTCTCGGTCACATCCAGCAACAGCGCCGGACTGATCGGGAAGCGCGAATAGCGGACCAGCGTGTCGACGATCTGCTCGGCGTCATGCCCGGCGGCACGGGCGTTCCACAGACCGAGCTTGGTCAGCCGGTAGGTGTGCACGTGCTCCGGTGAGCGCTCGAGTTCGGCGAACACCGCGATCTCGCGGCGGCAGGCTTCGGCCTGCGGATGGTCGATCTCCAGCAGCAGCGTGTGGTCGCTCTGGACGATCAGCGGGCCATCGGTCATGCGGCATCCCCCAACGCGGCGATCCGGGACAGTGGAACGGTGATGGTGCGCCCTGCCGACAGGCTCCAGCCGGACAGCATTCCGGCACGCAGTTCGAAGGGCTCCACCAGGTGGGTCAACGTCGCACCCCCGTCGTGGAATTCCAGCCAGAGGGTTTGGGCTTGGGCGACCGCCTGCTGACAACGGGCCGCCACCGTGACCGGGTCGACGGGGTGCAGGGGCGGTGGTTCCTCGGTCACCTGCTCATCCCCCACGAGCCGGGCCACCAACCGGTCGACCGCAGCCGGGTCGTGACTGGTGGAGCGCGGGTATTCCAACGGCGTGCCGGGTTGGGCTGCATTGCTGGTCTCCACCGACACTCCTGCGGCCTGCAACCGCTCGCGCAGGACGTCGAGTGGTTCCTCGGAGGCGAACGTCCCGTCCGCGATCTCCTGCAGACCGAGGTCACGCAAGGTGGGTGCGTCGTCGGCTGTTGCCCGCACCAGGGAGGCGGCCCAGATCCGGACCGGCTGCACGCGGGCCGCATCTCGCACCAAGTACTCCAGCGATTGCGGCAACGGGGTGCGACTGGCAGCAGCCAAGTCGGCCAGCACCTGCTGCGGGTCGCGCGTGCCGATCGCGGAGCGAAGCAACGCCGGATCGATCCTGTGCATGGTGACCGGCCCCCAGGACTCCAGCCGGGAGATGTCGTGCAGCAACGCCCAGGTTGCGCTGTCGAGGTTCAGCGGCGCAATGACCGTAAGGTCCGGCTGCACGATCAACGCCTGCTGCGCCGCCTCCGGCAGCCGCACTTGGTCGATGCCATCCGGTAAGAGGCCCAAAGCTTGCGTCGGGACGGCGCCCACCAGCAACCCGAGCCGTTCGAGTTCGGCCGCGAACTCGGGACTCTGGGCAGCCGCATCTGCCATGCGGGGCCGTTGCCATGTGATGTGCGCTCGCAATGCCTCGGTCGTGATGCGCCCGGCCGGCCATGCCTGCAAGACGTTGCGGCGATGCAATGCCGTACGGGCCTGACCAGCGGTGGTCACGGCGCCGAGTTCGTCAGGGCGGCAGCGCAGCAACGGGCGATCGCTGTCCAGCCAGGGTTCGATCAGCAGGCGCCACATCTGCGCAGGTGCCGCGGCCAGCCACGCCCGGGCGGCCGAGGTGGGCCGGACCTCACTGTCGGCACCTCCGACGAGCCCGGCAACTGCGGCGAGTTCCAACCAGCAGACCAGGTCGTCGTAGGGCACGCCCATAGTCACGGCGCGTTCGGTCAGTGCTCGCCGGCCCACGCCACGCGCGGGGTTCCACGGTGCGGGCACCTTCGCGAGTTCACTGAGCAGGTACCGGACACCGGCCAGCGGCGCCCACATCCCCTCGGCGGGCGCGGGATCGACCTGCGGCAGGGGTTCGGGCGGGGTGTCCGGCGGCAAGTAACGGCCCTCCCGCAGGATCAGCGCCACTTCCCGCGGGACGATGTGCTGCTCACCACGGGTGATCGTCAGTGGGTTGGCCGTGGTGGACACCGGCGACTCCCAGATCAGGTAACGCAGGCGATCCGGGTCCATGTCCAACGCGGCCTGTCGCACGGCATCGGGGTCGGGTTGGGTGTGGCCGGCTGGGCCGAGCCCACACGGGTAAGGCCCGAACGCCTGCTGCGCAGCCCGCACGATCCGGAACGTCGGACCGCCCCACAGCAGCCCACGGCTCCACAATTCCTCGACGATCTCCGGCTCCCCAACCTGCTCGGCCGTGGCCTCGTGCAGGCCGGCGAACACCTCCAGCACCCGCAGGTCCACCGTGGTCAGCGACTG
>ERZ724503.1343-NODE-1343-length-11395-cov-5.599735_pt1 | contig 11395 bp, 9 predicted proteins | sample MGYA00376036_ERZ724503 | MGnify/ENA primary metagenome ERZ724503 (study PRJEB28724, sample SAMN07190885) | wastewater metagenome | isolation source: influent of sewage treatment plant in Hong Hong | place: Hong Kong | collected 2016-03-17 ...
TAACGAAATGCTTTCAGACATAGAAAGAATAGGAACTCTTATCCGGAAAAAAGAGGAAGCCGTAAAACTCGTAAACGATTTAAAAGAGGAAATAGAAAAAATTAAGGCAAATGCACAAGGCAAACTCCGTCCTAAGGTTTATCTGGAAATATACAGAAATCCCTTAATGAGCGTTTCTGATTCTTCATTTATAGGTGAACTTATTGAACTTGCCGGAGGCGATAATATTTTTTCTACCCTGGAACGTGACTATGCCAGAATAAATCCGGAAGCAGTTATTGCTGCTAAACCGGATATTATGATTTGCTATTCACAGGATACCCTAAAAAATATAATTAACAGAAAGGGCTGGCAAAATATACCGGCTATTCAAAAAAGAAGAATTTACTTTGAGAAGGACATCAATCCCGATTTGCTTCAACGCGCAACTCCTCGCTGTATTGAAGGAATGAAAGAACTGGCAAAAATTTTTGCTGAATGGCGGGAAGAGAAATGAAAAAAATATTGATTCTGATTCTATGGTTCTTAATCGGTGTAAGCATTATTATTGCATATCTTACATTAGGCAAACCGGATACGAATATTATTACTCAGGTTAGAATTCCCCGTTTGCTGTTAACTCTTTTCACCGGAACAGCATTAGCCGGAATTGGTTCTATCTATCAACTTATGCTTGCCAATCCATTAGCCGAACCGTATATTTTAGGAATTTCTTCCGGTTCTGCTTTTGGCAGTATACTTCTTGGTATATCCGGATTGATTATTTTGATGCCTGTTGGTGGTTTTATAGGTGCAGGTTTTACAATGTTGCTGGTTTGGAAACTGGCACACCAAAAAGGAAGATTTGATAAAAGCCGTTTATTGATTGCTGGTGTGATTGCCGGAATGTTTTTTTCTGCTGGTATTTCGTTGATTATGTATCTTCATCAGCAAGATACGGCTCTAATTTTAGGAACCCTGATGGGTAATTTGGGGCATATATTTACTAAAGGTGAATGGACAAGTTTTTTAATTCTGATGGGGTTATCTCTTATTATCCTCATCTATCTTTTTTTCCAGTCCACAGCTATTGATATTTTAAGTTGCGGAGATTTATATGCTGCCAGCTTGGGAATAAATGTTTTATCGCTAAGGCGTAAGATTTTTATCCTCACTTCTATAGTGATTGGAATTAGTGTATCTTATGCCGGAATAATTGGCTTTGTCGGATTAATTATTCCGCACATTGTGCGCTTTTTTATTCCTTCAGGACAGAAAAAAATATATCTTTTGTCATTATGGTCGGGAGGTATTTTTCTTCTTGCCTGTGATCTGCTCGCTAAACATATATTGTCTATGGAATTACCAGTAGGAATAATTACTGCCTTTATTGGCTGTCCTTTTTTTATGTGGTTGCTGTTGAAAAAACAAGGTTGATAAAAATAAATGTATAATACCAATCCTGCAAAAGCAGGCATCTTGAGAATAAGCAAAGATATTTGTGCCATTTCACGCTAAAAATCGTATTACGAATACGGAAAGAACCGATTACAATGTTGCATATTGGTTCTTTTGTAATACGGATTTCTGGGAACAAAGAGGATATCGTTCTTCCGGATAAAAAAAGCTCCGGTATACCGGAGCTTTTTTATGTTACATTTTGAGGAAGGGTTTTCTTATTTCATCAACATCATTTTACGGGTTTCAACTTTGCCATCTGTGGTAAGGCGATAGAAATATAGTCCACTGGTAACTTTGTTACCATTATTGTCTGTTCCATTCCAGACCACAGTATTTCTTCCAAAATTGGCAATACCGTTATGAAGTGTTTTAACCAACTGACCTTTCACATTATAAACGGATAGATTAGCATTAGCAGTTTTGGGCATATCAAAACTGATGGTAGTTTCCGGATTGAAAGGATTGGGATAGTTTTGATTCAACATATTGGTAACAGGGCTAACAGTAGGATCATCTGAAGCGTTGCTGGGAAAGACGATTTGCAGTTCTGTAAACATTACCCGTCCACCATCATTCATAGGACCGACCCCAGGACTAATAACAAAAGCACCCCAGGTAAAATCATCGTAGAAAAGAAGACCAAGCTTACCAACTTTCTCACCATTACTTTCACCAACATAAATAACTTTATCGGCTGGATATACCCACATTGGCTTAATGCCGGCAAATTCAGGGGTCTCAATATTGTTCAGTTTAATGGGTTCACTCCAATGATTGCCATTATCTCCAGAAACAGAAATCCAAATTTCTGGGGTATTTGCCCAAGCAGAATAGTCGCTATCACCATCAGCATTATACCACTTTGCCCGTGCGCTATTTTGCCAGACCATAGCTAACATTCCATGACCATTATTTTCAGTAACTTTCATATTATTGCAATGGAAAAACATAGCACTATCATGAGCATTCTGATCCCAATAGGGGAATTCCCAGCTTAAATACATATCAATAAACCACTCACCTGTATCAGGGTCTTGAACAAAGTCCTCAACACCCCAAGGTGGTTGGCTATCCCATGACTGATAATGTTCATCTACATCGTTAGTTGGATCCTTATGGGGCCAGATATCGTTAATTCTAAACTGAGAATCTTCCGGCAGAGAAGGATCAAAGATAATTTCTTTGGGTAATTGGAAATTAGGAAACCAATAACCATCATTGGTAACAAGTCTCCAAACAGCAGGGAAATGAATACGACCCAAATCGTCAACAGTAGCATTCAAATGACCTGAAGCTGAAGAAAATAATTCCCAGTAAATATCATTATCACCATAAGGTAATTCGCTTTGGTTTTTGAAAAAACCAGTTGTATCAGTAGGACTGGTATTAGGATTCCATGTAGGCAGGTTACCCCAACTACTGGTCCGCGACCAAGTTCCTTCTCCATAATTTCCACATTGGAAAACATCTACATCCGGCTCAACAATATCGGTTGATCCATCGGCTTCCGTAGCAAAATGAAAACCGGCATAATAAAGATTTCCTGCATTATCTGCAGTTAAGGAATTGAAGGGTCTACGCCACTCGCTATCAACATTCCATTCATCCATTTCCGGAATTGAGGTATATTGCCAAGTAAGAGGAACATTTTGTTCAATTTGAAAAGCATCAAAATCAGCATAAGCAATTTTGGGATTTTCGGAAGGACCGTAAGTGTGAGTAATTGAGTTTCTCGCTATCACATAGATTCTTCTCTTATCGGGATAAGGAGAGGGACCAATTACAGCCGTGGGCCAAATGAATTCATTATCGTCAGTAAAATTACCATCGGAAGTATAAACAGTTGAAGGATTATCAATAGCATCTACAAGAGGGGTAAATAAGCCATAAATGCCCTCATAAAATTGATCTACGGTAAACTGCACTTCCTCCATTTCCGCATCAGTATCGGAATTTGCATGCCAAGCATAAAATGGCTTTCCAGAAACCGGATCAACAGCCACAGTGCCATATCCTTCATTATTTGCTTCTGTTGTAATCTCATTATTAACGATAACATCACCGTTAGCATCAAGATAAGCGTAAAATATACGACGGGTTCCCGTAGAAGTTCTACGTCCATGATAGGTTAAGAAATATCCGCCTCCTAAAATATTAGACGGAATTACACGTAAAGGCAAACCGTTATAACTTCCTATCATATAATCATAATAAGAAGTTAAAAGAGAATGCGGAGTTTTGGTAAAAGTATATACCGGAGCTGTTCGTTCGCTCGGTATTATTTTTTTAGGGACAGGGGTTTCCATTGCCTTCTTGTTATCGGGAGTAGGAATCATTTCCTGGGCAAAAATTATGCCCACAAGCAAAGACAATGTTAAGCTGACTAATAGGATTTTTTTCATTATTTCCTCCTGAATCTTTATTGATTCTTTTAATATTTAATTTTTAAAGAAACACGATGAGCACCCTTAATAAAGGACTCAGCCAAATCACCCATATCGGTATAGGCATAGTCAATGTTAAAAATTCCAAAAGAAGTAGGAACTTGCCAGCCCACTCCTGCAGCAAAGCCATTTGTATCATAATTGAATTGATATCCGCATCGGAAAAATATGTTTCCCAGCTTATATTCAGTTCCCAAATTCCAGGTCTCTAAACGGTCTATTACATTATCCAACTGCAGAGATGCGATCCAATAGTTATTTCCTTTCCGCATCAGGTCGCCACTAACTCCTAAAGAGAAGCTGAGAGGGATTTTACTATCCAATTCAATACCATCTTCATCAACAAGACCATCTCCATCATTATCAAACAAATCAAAAGGGTCTTCATCATCTTTGCCGTCTTCATCATCATCAACCCGAAAACGAATATCCGGACCAAAATTACGCATTGCCATCCCGATTTTAATATTTCTCCAACCTGTGTTATACATTGAACCAACATCAACTGCATAGCTGTTTACATTAAATTCATACAGATTTTCACGGAGATATTTTATTCCCAGTCCGGCTGAGAATTTATTGGTAAATTGCTGAGCAAAAGCTGCTCCTATGGCAATGTCACTGCAAGTGAATTTCTCTCCAGTAGGTCCAAATGGCTCTTCTTCTGTTATATCCATATCATCCATATGTAATATGCTGCCATATAGTGCAATAGTAGATACCCCATTGGTATATGTGGCAGCTCCGAATTCATGCATAATACTGGCAGGCCAATTAGTATGCGAAACAAAAACCTGATTTTCAAAGGCAGGAGCCAAACCAGCAGGATTCCAGTAAACAGAAGAAATATCATCAGTTACGGCTGTATACGCTTCTGCCATACCTACGGCACGAGCATCCACACCAAGCTTGAGAAACTGCAAAGCTACCGTTCCCGTTTTACCAAATGGCTTGGCTGTAATTATCAGCGGTAAACCGGCTATTGTAATAATCAGGACAAGTGTTAATACTTTCTTCACAGCTCCTCCCTCATTTAATTATGACAAATTTGCCGACTTTGTTTTTGCCGTCGGCTTTGTTCTCTACGGAGTATAGATAAACACCAGGGGCTATTATCTGTTTGTTTTTTGAAAGTAAATCCCATGCTTCCATACCATCCGCTGCAAGACCTGTAGAACTTGCTTTAGAAATAGTGATGATATCGGTAACCGGGGCACCATCATGTTTCAAGGTCTGAACAAGATCACCTGCTAAAGTATAAATGCGGATATCACAACGTTTAGGTAGATTAATAAACCATATACGACGGCTTTTATCGCCCTTTTCATCATTTTCTCTGCGTCCGTCAAAACTGCTTCTGCCAATATAGGGATTGGGAATAACCATTATATTATCCATATTTTCCTTAGCCAAGGTACCGGGGAAAAATACTTTCATATTAGCATCAGCATCCCTTCCGCTTTCCAAATAATTCAGATCATTTGCGGGAATACCTCTATCAAAAGCGGTTAAGGCAACATAATATTCAACGCCTTTTCGGGGATACATAATATATGATTTGTAATAGCGTCTGGCTAATCTTTCTTTCCGTAGGTTACTCAAGTCCAAAGTATCAGGGGCTTCTGCTCCTTCACCTCCAGGAAAAGCAAATCCCTGTAAAGGAATTAATTTAGGATCATATAGTGCATAAAATATATGATCAGGGATATCTTGATGTTTGAAAATGCGTGCTTGCAAAAGTTGGGTGGTTTCAAGATCGGGTCCTATTATACTGTTAGCATAGTTTTGAAGGGATCGCCAGTCGGTTACTTCATTATATGTTGTCCCATTTATTACAATATCTGGTGTATAAATAGGCCAACCATAAAATGTATCACCATTGGGAACAAGTTGATAATTTTCGTCAAAGTGGTAGAATTTATGATACTCACTTACATCTACATTCCATTCATTTTTATTGGGAAGACCAGTATCAATACCTAAATAACCTCCAAAATCCCTGAATAAATCAGGAAAAGCACTATTTACAGTGTAATCGGAATGATCACGAGGTGTATCAACCTTATCCCAACGCTTAATCATTTCCCAGTCCTCCTGGCTTCCGCTTCCACTTCTTCCCCATAAGGTGTAACCCTGAAAATCCTTGCGTAAACGTGAAGCTGTATAAGGATTAACCAGAGCATTCATATTCCAGCGTTTATCTTCCATTCCAGGCTCAGGAGGTGGTCCCGGTCTATATTCTTCAGGTATATCAACCCAGTTATTTGCAATATAAGGAGTAGGATCACTATCAAGACCTGAAATCAATAAACTACTTTCGGGATTTTGCCAGCCAATAATTGCAGTACTCACTGTTTTAACATCATAAGAAAATTCACTGCGATTATCCCAATAAACATCCAAACGATTACCATCATCTTGCAATTGAGCATATAAATTTGGAATATCTGGTGGCTCAGGAGGTGTATAATGAGGAAATGTATCTGGTTGAGTTACCGTAATCAGATCTTGTGCCTGGCCGTATATTTCTTTAGCCCAACCTGCTGATTTTTTCAGGTCTTCCTTATTATCTCCGGGGAAAACTGCAACTACAATTTTCATTGTCTTTTTGGGTGGCAAGTTCCACCGTTTTGCCGGATCGCTATATTCTGAAGGATTTTCTGGTTGAGCGCCATAGAAAGAAAATAGAAAACGGGTATCATTTGGAGTAGGTTGTTCCCATTCAGTTAAATCTTCCTGTTCAGGGCGCAGGGCAGTATACATACTGGAAGATGGTTTTGGGTTGCGTCCGGTTAATAACCAATATTTTTCATTTGAGGTCTCACCAGGTTTGGGAATTTTAATTGGATTACTGTCACTAGGTCCATCGCCAACTTTCCAATACCAGCAGTGGAACTTTAACTTTTCCGGATCAGGGGTACAGACACGAGCTCCTACCAATCCGGGAGTAATACCGTTATCAAAGTCAGCATCATAAGTATAGGCAAATTCATATCCGGTTCCCTTTACATAACCGGACTTATCATCAGATGCCTTTTCAACACCCCAAGTTTGAGGACCTACATCACAATCCATATAAATTCCCATTGCGCAGTCATACAAAGTATCGGCTTCGTTCATATTGGTTATATCAAATTCTACATAAACCAGATTTTTAATATATTCAAAACTCCATTGATAACTCATCTGGCGCACTCGTATATTTAACGGATAATGTCTGTTTGCCCCACTTGATTTGCCGTAATCCCGCTCTCCGGATGTTCCAAAAGGGCAGTAATCGTAATAAAAAGAGATAAAATCCTGTTCCGAAACGGGAGCACCATCTTCATCTATCCTGCCATCCTGATCATCGTCATAAGGGGATGCAAAAGCATAATTTGAATTATTATATGATAAATCCATAAAACCCAGAGGAAACCAAATTTCGGCATTTATAGGATCATCTAAAATAGTAAAATCCCTAATGGGAACCTCTGCTAGGAAATGACTCCCAAAATTCTCACTGAATTGAGCTGGCAATTCTGAACCGCTTCTGAAGGGAAAGGTAAAACCAGCGCCATCTTCATCTATTTTCCCGTCACCATCATCATCCACACCACGCTTTTGTTTCCTTGTAGTGGCATAAATAATTCCATCAAGATTGTTATATGTAGAATAGTTTTCCGTTTGATCAGGATTATTTACCAGCAAAGGATTGTAAGCAGGTAAAAATTCATATAAATCATCATCACCATCAAAACCCACACTTACCAAAGTATCTATCACTGCTTTTTTAGTAGAATTCCAGCGAGGATCTGCGTCAGTAATAATAGTGTCGTTAGTTTCCGAAGGAGGATAAACTAACCAGTACAATTTTTTTCCGAAAGAATCTCTGCGCTGTTTTTTGGCTCCGAACCACAAAGCCCCTTGATATAAATAATCAATTCCACTTCCTCCAGGATATTCCAAGGAAGGATATTGAGGAACAATATCATCTCCGGAACCGAAGAAACCATAATTACTAACTCGTAACCAGATGTTTCCTACATTATGATATTTAGTTAAATCCAGTTTTTTTGTTCCTGTAGCAGGAACTGCCATAGCTGCATAAGCTGCGCTTGCTGTAAAAAACAGCAATAGGCAAAGGCAGATTCCAATCTTATAAAACTTCATTAAACACTCCCAATTATTGAATTTTAAATTCTACCGGAATAATTACCATACAGTCCACGGGTTGACCACTACTTTTTCCCGGTTGAAATTTTACCTTACGAACTGCTTCAATAGCTGCCTCATCCAAGCCACCACCAACTCCACGCCGAACTCTAATTTCACGAATACTGCCATCTTTTAGAACTTCCACTTCCAGAATTACGGTTCCTTGCAATTTGTTCCTTTTAGCAAATTCAGGGTAAACAGGTTCAATTTTTCCTATAACTACAGGTGCATCATCATAAGGAACAAAATTAACAGGTGTATCATCTTCACCTTGTTGTTGCGTTGGAGCAGTAGTACTATAAATATTGCCAATTTGGGATAACGCTTCCTGGAAAGCAGCCATATCAACTTCTTCAGTCCCTAAAACATCACTTATCTGAAAAGTGACATTAACATCAACTTCTGTTTGAGGTGCCTCAATCCGTTCCCGCTCCTCCGGTGGAATATCAACTAATTCCATTTGCTGTGATTGGAAAACCTGTTTTCTAACTTCAACTTTCGGAGTTACCATAATACCAAAGATAAGTAGTGTAAGGGATAATGCAAGCGCTTTGCTGAATTGGGCGTTAGCAATGTCTTTCCAGTCCTGATTTTTTGTATTCATTTTTCTCCCTTTATTTCTTTAGTATAGGTTGTGTCTCAAAAGCAACTACAAGAGCATTGGCATCTTGTAGTTGACGCATTATATCCGACATTACTCCATATTTTGTTTCTCTATCTGTCCGAAAACAGACAATCAATTCAGGGTCCTCCTCTTTCTTACGGATAAGAGTTTGTGAAACGAAAACATCCTCAGAACTTTCTATGCGGGTTGGTATATCATCCAACAGGATTGTCTCATCCCGCATTACATAAATAGTACTTGTATGATTACGAGGAATACGTTCAATACTTTCTGCAAAGGGCCATCGTTCTCGTTCCACCCAGAACTTTTTTTCCTGAACAAAAACGGTAGTTACCATAAAGAACAGCAATAAGAGGAAGGCTATATCGGAAGTAGATGCCTGAGGAATGACAACATCCCGTCTTTTTTTCCCACTAAATTTAGCCATTTTTGCTCCTAACTTGTAGATAAGGATATTTTTTCTATTTTAGCAGCTTTCAAGCGATCAATCACTCTGATCATATCATTATATTTTGCTTCTCTATCCGTTATAACTTTGAAGATCATATCCGGATTTATCTGCACTTTTTGTTGAATTATTACATCCAATTCTTCGCTATCAATGTATCGGGGTGCTTCTCTATTCACTGCTATTTGTCCATCAGGAAAAATTTGAAAACGGGTCATCTCTTTCTCCGTTAAGGTAAGGGTTTTAGTTTTATTTTCTTGTGACTCTGCTGCTTGAGGCAAAACCAATTTTATACCTTCTTTCACATCAAACTTGGTAGTGGACATAAAGAAGATGATCAACAGAAATGCAATATCACCCGTGGAAGCAGTTGGTATTGTTGCTCTGTATTTCCTCTTCCGTACGATTTTCATCTTGCCAAACCCAATTCTTCTGTTAAAACTTCCGTAAATTTATCGGAAGCTCTTTGCATATCTAAAACAATGCCATCCACCATCGTCATAAAGACATTATTAAAAAATTGAACAGGGATAGCTACAATCAATCCGGCTTCGGTTGTAATCAGAGCAATTCGGATACCGGTTGCCACAATTGTTGCATCCACAGCTCGGGCAGCTGCAATAGCATCAAAGGCAGTAATCATACCGGCAACCGTTCCTAAAAATCCTAACATAGGAGCAAGAGTTATGGAAGATGACAGTTCAATAAATCCCTTTTCCAGATAGCTCATTTCAATTATTGAAGCATTTTCAATTGCCTCATCTACCGCAGTCAATCCTTTATCCACTTTCTCCAGTCCGGCATAAATGATTGCTGCTACGGGACCTCTGGTATTCTTGGCAATTTCTTTTGCTTCTTCAAACTTCTTTTCCTTGATCAAGGGAATAATCTTATTCAGAAAATTATTCAGATTTACTTTTCCATTGAGCAAGGCAATAAACTTCCAAATTATGTATGCTAAGCCATATATTGCCAGAAATAGGATGGCCCACATTGCCCATCCGCCATTTTTAAACCATTTTACCAGTCCGCTGCCAAATACCAGTTCTGCAAAGTTCTGTAAACCACCACCCGCTGTCTCAGCTGCAGGTTTTTCCTGTGCGTAAGCAAAACTTGCGAAGACAAAGGTCATCATCATAATCAGCAGCATTGTTCCGATGAATTTTCTCATTTTTATTGATTCCTCCTTGGAATAATTTAGAAGTTAAAGGAAAAGCCCAGGGTAAGTCCCCGGAAGTCATTATAATAAAGCGGATTTTTACTTGCTAAGGAATTTACATAATAAACCTCAGGATAAACGAAACCGGGAATGTTGGATTCTTCTATCTGAGAGCCATTCCAGTAATAATTCCCTGTTTTGGGATAGACACTTATAATGTTCTTGTTTTTAAATAGATTTTCCACTTCCGCAAAAACTTTAATATTGATTTTATTAGACAAGAGAAAGCCCTTGGTTATTCTTAAATTTGTTTGTTGAGTACTTGGCATTCTCTTACTATTCGTGTCAAGTTCTTGACCTGATTCGTAACTTTGTGGAGTATAAGGTGCACCTGAAGCATAAGCCCAATTGATATTAGCGCTAAAATCATCCAGAGGCAATATAAAGTTAGTAAAAGGTATAAAGAATTCTTCTCCTCGGGCAATGCGGAATGTGAAATTGGCACTTATATTATGGCGTATATCCCAATCCAGAGGAAACTCTCGTAGATTGGTAGTTTCATCTTGAATAACAGTATAGGAACTGTTTCCTTGTGCCCAAGCTAAAGAGTAGGCAAGAGACCAGGTGTTAAAATTGGATAGCAGTTTTTCAATTTGCATATCAATTCCCCGGGCAGAACCATAATCATTAGAGTAGTATTTATACCAGTATACCGTCTGCTCTATTTCACTGCGCTCTTTTCTGGTGTTCACATAATTATATATATTTTTATAATAGGCAGTTAAATCTAAAACATAATCATCGCTAAGTTGGTGAGAAAGACCTGCTTCGTAAGTAATAGTTATTTGTGGTTCCAAACTGGGATTTCCTACCCTGATTGTTGTTTCCGAAGCATAAGCATCTTCAGGAGTTTTACTCGTAAAAATATACTGCATTTGAGGTAATTGATTCTGATAGTTATAAGCAAAACGCAGAACATCTTTGTCTGTAATCGGATGAGAAACGCCCAACCGTGGAGAAATCATTAACTGCATCAGATCACTTTTATCAAATTCGCGTAAATCAAAACTACCATCATCCTG
>ERZ724503.1349-NODE-1349-length-11362-cov-17.554612_pt1 | contig 11362 bp, 9 predicted proteins | sample MGYA00376036_ERZ724503 | MGnify/ENA primary metagenome ERZ724503 (study PRJEB28724, sample SAMN07190885) | wastewater metagenome | isolation source: influent of sewage treatment plant in Hong Hong | place: Hong Kong | collected 2016-03-17 ...
AAGTATTTAAAAACATAAACCTTAAAAAGCCTAAAGCCCATATAATCAATGGCGACCCCAGCATGATTCGAACATGCGTCACTAGGAGGAAATCCTAGGGTCCTTGGCCGCTAGACGACAGGGTCATAAAAAAGGATTATAATTATAGTTTAGTTTGATTTTTATCTTGCTTAAGAATAAAGTATTATCTATCTTATTCTTTTTAAATTATTTTTATAAAGTTTGTATATCTTAGAAGAGCTAGTTTCAAAAAAACCCAAATTATTTATAACCTCTACATCAGAATATTTTGAAGCATAATTGTATTCAAAACTCTCTTTAGTCTTATTTGCAGATGTTGAAGAAAGAATCTTAAATTTTTTTATAAAATCAAAAAAATGAGAATCTTTGTTCACAACTCTAAAAGAGTCAAAATTTGGATAGATAAATGTTGTTTTTTTACTTTTTCTAACCATATTTCTATATTTTTTTGGAACTCTTGTAAAATTTTTTAAAGTGTCAAAACTATCAACTGTTTTAAGAATTTTTTGATTTATATCTCTTTGTTTTATACTTGACAGTTTCTCATCAATTAATGATGAGAAACCAACAGTTGTATCTGTTTGTACCAAATAAACTAAGTTAGGGTTCATTTAATAATTTAAATACTCTTGAATTGTTTTAGGAGTCGAAACATCTGAAGTTTTTAACTCTTTAATAGCATCTGCAGCAGCAAAAGCAGCAGCCACAGTAGTGAAATAAGGAACACTCATTCTTAATACAGCTCTTCTTATCTCTTTACCATCATCTTTTGAACTCTCTTGCTCTCCACTTGTGTTAATTGCCATTGCAATATCACCATTTGTTAAAAGATCAGTAATATTTGGTCTTCCTTCACTTACTTTTAATACTTTTTCACAAGCAATTCCAGCTTCAGTGATAATTTTTTCAGTTCCACCAGTTGCAGCAATAGTAAATCCACTTTCAACTAAACTTTTTGCAATTGTTGCTGCAAAAGGTTTATCTAAATCACATAATGAAATAAATACTTTACCTGTTTTTGGAAGAGAATTTTTAGCTGCACTTTGAGCTTTAGCAAATGCCATAGCAAAGTTAGAAGCAATACCCATAACCTCACCTGTACTTTTCATCTCTGGGCTTAAAAGTAAATCTGCACCTACAAGTTTATTGAATGGGAAAACAGACTCTTTAACAGCTACATGATCTTTTAATCTTGGTTTTAAAACACCGTTATCTTCAAATACAATATTTCTATCATAAACTTTAAGAGCATCTCTTAAACTTTCTCCCCACATAACTCTCGTTGCAACTTTTGCTAAAGGCATTCCTGTAGCTTTTGAAACAAATGGAACAGTTCTTGAAGCTCTTGGATTAACTTCTATTAGGAAAATTTGTCCTTTATGAATAGCGTATTGAACGTTCATAAGACCTTTTACTCCTAATCCTAAAGCAATAGCTTTTGTTTTAGTTTCAAGTTCTTTTATTAATTTATCTTCAATACTTATTGGAGGTAATGAACAAGCTGAATCTCCTGAGTGAATACCTGCTTCTTCAATATGTTGCATAATTCCACCAATATATGCCTCTTTACCATCACAAATACAATCAACATCAAGTTCGATTGCTCTATCTAAGAATTTGTCAATTAGTACTGGAGCATCATTTGAAACAGAAACTGCTTCATCCATGTATTGTTTTAACTCTTCAGTAGAATAAACTATTTTCATTCCTCTTCCACCAAGAACAAATGAAGGTCTAACCAATACTGGATATCCGATTTTCTCAGCTACACTAATAGCTTCAGCAAGATTAACTGCTGTACCATTTTCTGGTTGTAAAAGTTCAATTTTTTCAACAAATGCAGAGAATTTTTTTCTATCTTCTGCAAGATCAATAACATCTGCTGTTGTTCCAATAATTTTTGCTCCAGCTTTTGTTAAAACTTGTGCTAATTTTAAAGGAGTTTGTCCACCAAAGTGTACTATAACACCATCTGGTTGCTCTTTTTCTACAACACTTCTAACATGTTCAAAATCGATTGGTTCAAAATATAAAACATCAGATGTATCATAATCTGTACTTACAGTTTCTGGGTTACAGTTGTACATAATTGTTTTTACACCCATTTCAGCTAATGCAAAACTTGCATGAACACAACAGTAGTCAAACTCAATTCCTTGACCAATTCTATTTGGTCCTCCACCAATAATCATAACTTTTTTCTGAGTTGATTTAGGCATCTCTACTTTTGGAAGTTTTGAAACATTTGTAGTTGAATATAAGTATTGATTTAAAGCTTTAAACTCTCCCGCACAAGTATCAACTTCATTGTATTCAAAATCTATATCTAAAGCTTTTCGTGCAAGATATACATCTTCTTCAGTTTTTCCAATAACATTTGCAATAAATTTATCACTAAACCCATTTGATTTTACTTTTCTTAAAAGTGCTTCATCTTTTAAAATTGCAGGAGTCATAGAAAGTTCCATTTCGTACATCTCTCTAAACTTAGCTAAGAACCAAGGGTCTATTTTTGATAACTCAAAGATATCCTCATTTGTTAAACCTTGTCTCATACCATCCATTAGGTATTGAAGTCTTTTATCATTTGGTCTTCTAATCTCTTTTTTGATTAATTCTAAATCTGTTGTAATGCTATCAAATCCACTAAGACCAGTCTCTAAAGAGCAATAAGCTTTTTGGATAGTCTCATTGAAATTTCTTCCAATAGACATAACTTCACCAACACTTTTCATAGAAGTTGTTAAAGTTGAGTTTGCTTTTGGGAATTTTTCAAATGTAAATCTAGGAACTTTTGCAACGATATAATCAACCGCAGGCTCAAAACTTGCTAATGTTCCTGTCATATCATTTGTAATCTCATCAAGTGTAAATCCAACTGCTAAAAGTGTTGATACTTTTGCGATTGGGTAACCAGTAGCTTTAGAAGCAAGTGCAGAACTTCTAGAAACTCTTGGATTCATCTCAATTACAATCATTCTTCCTGTTTTTGGACACATTGCAAATTGAACGTTTGAACCACCACTATTTACTCCAACTTCTCTTAAAATTGCAAAAGAAGCTTCTCTCATTACCGCATATTCTTTATCTGTTAAAGTAAGAGCAGGTGCAATTGTAACACTATCTCCTGTATGAACTCCCATAGGATCTAAGTTTTCAATAGAACATACAACAATACAGTTATCATTTGTATCTCGTATGATTTCCATTTCATACTCTTTCCAACCTAAAACAGATTCTAAAATCTCAATTTCATTTATTGGAGATGCATCAAGTCCAGCTTGAGCTAGTGCTTTAAATTCTTCCATATTATAAGCTACACCACTTCCCGCACCAGCAAGAGTAAATGAAGCTCTACTAATCACAGGGAAACCAATCTCTTTTGCAACTCTTATAGCTTCTTCAAGACTATAAGCATTTTCACTTCTTGGTAAGTCAAGTCCAATTCTCTTCATACATTCTGTAAAAAGATGTCTATCTTCACCTCTTTTTATAGCTTCGGGATGAACTCCTAAAAATTTTATTCCTTCTAAAAGCCCTTTTGAGTACATAGAGGTAGCCACATTTAATGCAGTTTGTCCACCCATAGTAGGAAGGATTGCATCAATATTTTCTTTTTTGATAATATTAAGAACAACTTCTTCAGTAATTGGCTCTATATAAGTCTTATCAGCAAATTCTGGATCTGTCATGATAGTTGCAGGATTTGAGTTTACTAATATAACTCTATATCCTAGCTCTTTTAAAGTTTTTGTTGCTTGTGTACCTGAATAATCAAACTCACATGCTTGCCCTATAACAATTGGTCCTGAACCAATTAACAAAATGTTTTTTATATCTTCTCTTTTTGGCATAACTTTCCTTTCGCTGATTTAAAAATTTGGCAAGTTTATCGAAAAAGCACTTAAGCTATTGTTATAGAGGGCCTACACCTTAAATAAATTTAGAAATTTATTTAAGATAATAGAATTTTTGAAACTATTTTGGGAGGTTGAATTTTTTAACTCCTAAAACTCCTTCTTTATCAAAAAATAAATAGTATAAAATATCTTTTTGCACTTCTAGACCAGCTAAATATCTAATTGCAAAATTTGCTTGAAGAGATGCTATATTCATAACTATTGGACAAGCAATTCCATTTGGTTTTCTATTTGTTATTTGAAATACAGCTTCATAACTAGATTTTTCAAATAAACAAACTTGACCATGGAACTCCTCAACACTTCCATATAACCATATTTGATTATTTTTTTGACACCAAGAATTTATTGCAGCTCTTGTTGGAAGATTATCAGTAGCATCTATTACTAAATCAAATTTTAAATCTCTTTTTGCAAATTCATCAAAACTTTCAATATAAGCAGTTGCTTTTGTAAAAGGACATCTACTTTCTATTAACTCTTTTAGTACATTTGCTTTATATTTTCCTTCATCAGAAGTTTTAAAAGCGATTTGTCTATGGATATTACTAACACTAACTGTATCGAAATCAACTAAAGCAAATTCACCAATACCACTAGCTCCTAAAGCAAATCCTAAACTACTACCTAATCCACCACTTCCAATTATTGCAACTTTTTTATTTTGAAGTGATTTTTGAGTCTCTTCTCCCCAAAGATTAATTTGTCTATTAAAATATTCATTAAACTCTATCATTTTTTCACCTTTATTATTAGTAAAATTTATTATAATTATTTGTATGGCTAATAATAGCTTATTTTCTTAAAAAATAAGAGAATTAGCTCTTATTTTGAGTAGTAAAAACTAGTCTTGCTTCTTCTAGTAATTTTTGAGCAACTTCTAATTCTTTTAATCCTTCATTGTAGAGTTTTAAAGAATCACTTAAAGTAATGTCACTTTTTGTGAGTTTTTCCAAAACCTCTTTAGCTTTTAAAATTTTTTCTTCAAAATTAATATTTTCTTTATTTTCATTTTCTTGCATTTTAATCCTTTAAAATATCTTTTACATGATCTTCGAATTTTTCTACTTCAACCAAAAATGAATCATGTCCACTAGAGCTATCAACTAGCTTGAATGTAACTTGATTCTCTTTTCCAATTTTTATCATAATATCTCGTATCTCTTGCATTTCATCTGGGAAAAATAACATATCATCTTTAAAAGCTATTAGATGAAGTTTTCCTTCAATTTTTAAAAAAGAATCTTCGAGTTTATCCTTATTTCTACCTGCATCAAATATATTTATAGTTTTACATATATATAAGTATGATAAAGGATCAAAGAATTTTGGGAAACTATAAGAGTTATGCTCAAGATACTTTTCTATTTCAAATCTTCCAAAAAGCTCATAAAGCCCATCTGTTTCAACATAATCTCTTGAAAATTTTCTATTAAATAATGCTGGACTTAAATATGCAATTAATCCGGCCATTCTTCCAACAGCAAGACCAACAAGACCATTTACTTTTAGATCATCTTTATCGTACTCTCCATTTTTAAAAGCTTTATCGTGCCTAATAGCCTCTATTCCTATTTTATTTAAAGCTATTACCCAAGGTCTTGTATATGCTGTACATGCCATTGCAATATAATGTTGTGCAAAAGTTGGATGTTCTATTGCATAACATAAAGTTTGCATACCACCCATACTTCCACCAATTATTGCAACTGCATTTTTAATACCTAACTTTTTGTAAAGTTTCATCTGTGCATTTACAATATCAGAAATTGTTAAAACAGGGAACTTTAATCTATACTCTTTTTTTGTTGATGGATTAATACTTAAAGGGCTTGTTGAACCATAAGAGCTTCCTATGTTATTTGAACAAATAACAAAATATTTTTTTGTATCAATCGCTTTTCCGTCTCCAATAAATTTATCCCACCAACCTGCTTTTGCTTCTTTTTCATATCTTCCAGCTGCATGATGACTACCTGATAATGCATGACAAATAATAATTACATTTGACTTATCTTCATTTAATGTTCCATAAGTTTCATAAACTATCTCAAACTCTTCAAGTAATCTTCCACTTTCAAGATATAAAGGCTCATTAAACTTTTCTATTTTTGTCTCTATTTTCAAAATATTTTCCAAATTTTTTCAGATTCTCTAGCTTAAAGTCTATCTAAAGTAAAATAAAAAAGCCTTTTAGTGACATAGATGCTTAAAAACAATACATTTAATAGATTATTTCAATAATTAAAAGTAATTTTTAATATAATGTAACAAAATTTATAAAAGGAATTATTTTGAGTAAAATAGAAGAACTTGAAACACTTCTAAAAACAGATGTTTTAGTAGAAGTAGAAGAAGAGATAGTTGCAATAGAAAAACTTTTAAAAGAAAATAGTGACAATAAAAACTTAAAAATAGAATTAGAGTACATGCAAGATGTGAGAAAATTTTACAATGAAGCTTTATCTCAAATAGAAAAAGGACAATTAAGTGAAGAAGAGGCAAATAATATTTTGCTAGATCTTGATGATATGAGAACCGATGATGAGGATGAAATATAGATATGTTTGATTTTGAAACTTATAGTTTAGTTAATATTTTTGGTCTAATTTTAGGTTTAATTTTTGGATTTGTTGCTCAACAAAAACAGTTTTGTTTTAGTGGAAGCATAAAAGACTTTTTACAAATAAAATCTACAAAAAGAGCTGCTAGTGTTGTTATGGCAATGATTTTTGCGATAATATCTACTCAATTTATTTCATATTATTTTGATTTAGATTTAAGCCAAAGTGCATATTTTAAAAAAGATATTAATTACTTTGCAATAATAGTAGGTGGCGCTTTATTTGGTGCAGGGATGATGATAGCAGATGGTTGTAGTAGCAGAAGCATAGTAAAATTTGCACAAGGTGATTCAAATGCTTTAATTACACTGCTTTTTATAGCAATTTTCGCATATGCTACTACAAAAGGTGTTTTATTTGAGGTTATAAATCCATTCATAAATAATTCTACATTAATAGAAGCTTCAAAAATTATAAAAAATTTTCAACTTAATATATATTTTGTTTTATTAATTTTATTTGTACTTTTATATATATTTACAAAGAAAATTAAAAGAATATTTTCTTTATATGATGGTATGATTATTGGACTTTTAATAGGAGCCGCTTGGTATGTAACTGGTTTTATTGGAGCTGAAAGCTTAGATAAAGAGATACAAATTCAAGCAATTAGCTTCGTATATCCTAGTGCAAAAACTCTTGAACTTTTTACGTATTATCAAGTAAATGAGTTTAGTTTTGGTGTTTGTTTAGTTATTGGTGCAATAGTTGGTACTTTTATTTCTACTTTATTTAACAAAAAATATAGTTTTGGATGTACTGCAAATAAAAATATTAATAAAGTGAAATACAATATGATTGGCGGAGCTATGATGGGAGTTGGTGGAATTATGGCTATTGGATGTACAGTTGGTCAAGGACTTAGTGGACTTTCTACTTTAGTTTTTAGTTCATTTTTGGCAATAATTTCTATTTTTGTATCTGGGTATTTTACAGGTAAATTCTTACATAAAAGAGACAAACTAGCAATGTGTTTTATTTTTGAGTGGGAAGAAGATAAGAAAAAATCTAAAGAGTTAGATTTCCAAATATAAAAAGGTTTATTAAACCTTTTTATATTTATTTTAAAACGTACTGAATTTTATAATCTCTCATAAGTGGTGGAGTATCTAAGTAGTTTTCACTATCTATAGGAACTGCTTTTTGTTCACCTTCTTCATTAGGAAGTTCATTTTGTTCTCTATCTTCATTTTTTGAATCAAATCCAGTAGCAATAATTGTTACTTTAATTTCATCATTTTCTAAAGTTTTATCTGTTGTCGTTCCAAAAATAATATCAGCATTTTGATCTAACTTATCATGAATTGTACTCATAACACTTGAAATTGCAAAAAGTGTAATATTTGGACTCATGCTAAAGTGAATTAAGATTCCTTTTGCACCTTCCAATGGTACTTTATCTAAAAGTGGTGAATTAATTGCATTATCAAGTGCTTGTTGCACAGAATTTTCACCTTTTCCTTTTCCAATTCCCATTAAAGCAATACCCTTATGTTTCATAATAGTCTTAACATCAGCAAAGTCTGTATTAATATCAGAATGCCCAGGATTTAAAATAACCTCACTCATTCCAATAACTGCTTGATATAAAACATTATCAACTATTTTAAATGAGTTTTTAAAAGTTAATCCAACATCAACAATCTCATTTAATTTTTCATTTGGAATTACTATTAAAGAGTCACTTACTTTTTTAAGCTCTTCAAGTCCTAAATTTGCTAAACCTGCTCTTTTCTTTCCTTCCCAAGCAAATGGTTTTGTAACAACAGATACTGTTAAGGCTCCAACATCTTTTGCAGCTTTTGCAATAATTGCTGCTGCTCCAGTTCCAGTTCCTCCACCAAGTCCAGATGCAACAAAAACTATTTCTGTTCCTTCTAAAATAGACTTAATTTCCTCGTAACTCTCAATAGCAGCATCTCTTCCAACTTCAGGATTCATACCTGCTCCAAAGCCTTTTGTAAGTTTTGGTCCTAACTCAATTTTTTTAGGTGCTTTTGAAGAGTGAAGAGATTGTAAATCTGTATTTGCTACAATTAAATCAATCTTGTGAGAACCTTCTTCTATCATGTGGTTTACCATGTTACAACCACCCCCACCAACTCCAATTACTGCAATTTTTGGTTGGTTATTTGATAAAACTCTTGTTGGCATTTGCTCTGTTACTTTTATTTCAGCTGCTCCAAATAAGTTGCTATTTTCCATTAAAACCACTCCGTTACTTTTTTAAATAATTTTCCAATTCCCTCTTTTTTTCTCTCTTTTACCAAGTGAGTTAAATCCATTCCACCACTATTTTTAATTTCATAATTGTCTTGTTTTTGTTCCGTTGGTTTATTTGCAAAATTTTGCATATTTATAGATTCTATTGGTCTTTCTTTTTGAACTGGTCTTACTAATTTTTTACTTGAATCTAATTGATAACTTCTATTTTTTCCCAAAGAATACTCTAAAAGTCCAACTACTGTAGCCATATATGCTTCATCAAAATTTACATCAAAACTATTCATTATAGGTTTTGGAGAAGCAACACTAATAGGAATTCCCTCAAAAACTTTTCTTGTTAAATCTTTTATTCCATCAAGATAAGTCATACCACCAGTTAATACAATTCCTGAACCTGTACTATCTAAAAGTGCATTTTTCTTTAATTTTTTCTTAACCAATACTAAAATCTCTTCAACTCTTGCATGAATAATTGTTTGAATAGAATCTAGTCCTATTTCTGAAGTACTATTTTCATCACCAATTCTTGGAGTTTTAACTTTTCTATCCTCAAGTTCATTGTTTTCTGAATAGTTTTTTATTAGAGAACCATATTCTAATTTGATATTTTCAGCAGCACTAGGTGGAGTATGTAACATAATAGATAAATCTGTTGTTATATGGTTTGATCCAACAGGAATAAATCCATTATACACAATAGAATTACCTTTAAAATATACAAACTCAGTTGATGTTGAACCTAAATTTACAACAACTGCTCCAAATTTCTTTTGTTGTTCATCTAAAACAGCAAGTGCCGAAGCATAAGAATCTAAGACAAACTTAACATTATCTATTCCAGAAGTTTTAAGGGCTGATTTTATATTCGTTAAAGCAGTTCTTTTTGACATTACTATATTTACTGAAACTTCAAGTCTTGTTCCATTCATATTTAAAGGATTATCAACTTCAACACTATCATCAACTTTAAAAAACATAGGAATTACATGAACTACTTCATAATCTGGAACTATTGTTGCATTATAAAGAGCCATTTGCATAACTTGATTAATTTCTGCTTCAGATATAAGACCATTTGGAACATTTACAGAGCCTGTACTTCTATGGCTTTTTGAATAAGCACCAGAAACAGAAACTACTGTTGTATCAATTAGTTCATTTGTTGATTTTTTTGCCATATCAACTGCATCTTTTATAGACTTAGAAGCATCTTCTATATTTATTATTAATCCTTTATTTATACCATTGCTAACTTGAATTCCTGTCCCTAAAATATTTATATTATTTTCATTATCATGTTTTGCAATAACTGTAGTGATAGCAGAAGAGCCTAAATCAATTGCTAAAATATTATTCAATGTTACTCCTTTGTTTGTGTAGATGTTTTAATTGGGTATATTGTTTCTAATTTTTTTAATAAATTATTAACTAAATCACTTTCTTGAACTTGCATTACAGCATTTTTTACTAATTCATCTTTTGTTTTATCATAAGTAGCCATATTTGAACTATTTATTCTGTATAAAACTGCTTTATTTTCCAACCTAATTACACCCTCTTTCTTAGTTGCAGAAAATAATTGATTTAGGAAGTTTGCTGCCTCTTGTTGCTCTAAAGCTGGTATTTTTGAAATAGATTCTCTTGTAACACCACTAATGTTATCTCCCATAAATCCATTTAGCATATTATTTGCCATTTCATCAAGTTTTTTTGATTTTAATTCTTTTTCAAAATCTAAAGTAACTCTATCTTTTGCTTCTTCAAAACTAAGAACAACTGATGGTTTTTTATTTGTTAATTTTACAATATAGTAGTTTTTGTTTTCAAAAAATGGCTTAATTATTTCTCCATTTTTTACTTCATTTATTTTTTCTATATTTTCAGCCAAAAATGGAAGTTTTGATTCAACAAAATTTTCAATTTTATCAAATTTTTCTTCGTCTTTTTTAAGTTTTAAATATACGCTTAGAGCCTCTTTTTTTGTAAACTTTTCATCTAAATCAGCAATAACTTGTTGTTTTGCCTCTTCAAAAGTTTTTATTCTTCCATCTTCAAATCTATAATCAGATTTAAATTTATCATATTGTACTTTGATTTCATCCTCAGTTGAATTTGAAGAAATCAAAGGAATAGTTTTGATTTCTAAATCATAAGAGATTTCACTTAAATATTTATTTTTATTCGCTTCATGGAATGACTTTAGTTCATCTTGATTAATTTGAACTTGAATATCATTTACAGATAAAATTTTAATTGTAATATCATCTTGAATAAATAGCAACTTGCTAAGATTTTCAATCTCTTTTTCACTAGAATTTAAAGTAAATAGTTTTTGAGTTTTTTGAAGCAAAATCGAATTTTTCAAACTCTCTTCAAAATCTTTAGGAGTCATTTTGTTTTGATTTAAAACTTGAATGTAGAGATTTTTATCAAACTTCCCATCTTTTTGAAAAACTTCATATTTTAAAAGTTCTTTGGCAATTTCTTCATCTGTTACTGTAAATCCAATAGAATCGCCATATGCCATAATAAGATTTTTTTCTAAAACTCTTTTAAATGCAACATCTTTTA
>ERZ724503.1357-NODE-1357-length-11335-cov-5.024291_pt1 | contig 11335 bp, 9 predicted proteins | sample MGYA00376036_ERZ724503 | MGnify/ENA primary metagenome ERZ724503 (study PRJEB28724, sample SAMN07190885) | wastewater metagenome | isolation source: influent of sewage treatment plant in Hong Hong | place: Hong Kong | collected 2016-03-17 ...
CGGCGACAGCGAATCGAACATTTGTTCACCATAGAACGACCCACCGACAAGCCGGCCCGTCCGTCATTCCGCCTGGTTGGCCACCTGGTCCCGGGAAGGCGGCAGCGGCCGCAATACGATCGAACTGCCGTCCGGCTGGTACTCGACAATCTGCCCGGCCTAGTCCAAGGCCACCGTGATGATGCCTCGGCGGGCCAATACCGCTCCATAGTTGGTAACAGCCAGGGATTCTCGGACTGCGGCGTCGATCTCGTCCACCACCACACCTCCTGGAGCGCCGGGTTGTGACAAGCGTATAGCCGATGCGGCTACATCCCGAGCGGCAGGATGTTCGGATTCGCCGATGCCGGCGGTTCCAGTGGCGGCAACACCTCGCGACCATCCAGGGAGTGCACGGCAAGCCCCGTGGCCCAGGGATAGTGCAGGCTGAACGCCACCAGACCGGTGCGTTCGGCCGCGGGCAGATGACACATCGCCAGCACCGTCTCAGCGAGGTATTCAACCGGCTCGGTGGGAAACGAGTCGGGAATCAGGCTGGCGGCCCCCGGTGTTCGCACAGCGGTCGACGGACCCACGCAGTTGACGGCGATGTTGGCGTCCAGGAGTTCGGCCGCCACGCCCTGGGTGAACCGGTGCAGCGCTGCCTTGCAGGAGGCGTAGATCACGTCACCAGAGGTCTTGTTGTAATCCCGGTACGGCCGCACGGGGGCGAGCCCGGTCACCGAACCGATGTTGACAATCCAACCGGCACCCTGCTTACGCATTTGCGGCGCAGCGTTTTTCGTCAGCACAAAGGGAGTGCGCAGATAATGCTCGACGGTCCGGTCGAAGGTCTCCAGGTTCATGTCCGCGATCACCGAGTAGTCGGCGAAGCCGGCGTTGTTTACGACGATGTCGATGCGTCCGGTGCGGTCGATGACTTGGCCGATCAAGCTTTCGCGCTGCTCGGAATCCTCCAGGTCGGCGGTGAGCCCGAATGCGTGGCCCCCGGCGGATTCGATCAACGCGATGGTTTCGTCGATTGTGCCGGCGACGAGCGAGGCGGACCCGGACCGCACGGACACCGACGGCTCGTGGGACCGGGCTGTCACCGCCACTGTCGCGCCCTCGGCGGCCAACCGCTGGGCGATCGCCCGCCCGATCCCCCGGCTGCTGCCGGTCACCAGAGCCGTTCTGCCGGAAAGCAATCCGCTCATCGCAGGGTGAAGTCGGCCTCGACCGGCGACCGGTGGCCCTGCCACACATCCACCAGCCGGTACGGGAACGCCGTGACGATCCGGCCGCCGCCCGAGCGGTAGTAGGTGTGCGCGGTCGGGGTGTGACACCACACGGTCCCGGCCATCGTCGCGTCGATGTCGGCGACGTAGTCCTCGTAGGCGGTCGGGGTCACCTCGATGGTTCGAGCACCCCGATTCGCCAGCAGCTGAAGGCATTCCATGGCGTAGTGCGCGAAAACCTCAACGCCGAAGTTGTGGCCGGCGCCATGCCCGGGACTGTAGTTCGGTGCCGACGAGATGAACAGGTTGGGGAACCCGGGCACGGTACCCCCGCGGTACGCGCGCGGGCTGTCGCCCCACTCGTCGGCCAGCTTCCTGCCGTCCCGGCCGGTGATGTCGATGGTGGACAGGAAGTCCAGATAGTAGCCGGTGGCGTAGATGATGACGTCGAGGTCGATCTGCCGCCCGTCGGCGGTGACGATTCCGGCCTCGTTGACTTCCGCGGGCTCGCTGTCCTCGACGTCGACGTGCTCGCGCGTCAGTGCCGCGTAGTAACCGCCCGGATCGCGGATGATCCGCTTGCCGTACGGCGCGAAGTCGGGGGTCACCTTGCGGGCCAGTTCGCTTCCGGCCCCGAAGGTTCGGTCGATGTACTCCAGGCAGATCTGCAGCAGCACATCGTTGGCCGGTGAGATGGACAGATGCTCGGTCGCCCACTCCGGGTCGCGCAGAATCACCGGGTAGTTGTTGTCGGCGGTGCCCCAGAACGACTTCAGCCGGTTCCAGTTCGCGTAGAACGGCAGGTGCGTGCCCAGCCACCGCTTGTGCTCGGGCACCTCATCGGTGAGCCGCTTGCGCGGCGCCACCCAGTGCGGCTGGCGCTGAAACACCGTCAGGTGCGCCACCTGGTCGACGCACGCGTCGACGATCTGCACCGCGGTGCAGCCCGCCCCGATGATGGCGACCCGCTTGTCGGTCAGGTCGAGCTCCGGATCCCACAGCGCCGAGTGAATACTGATGCCGCCGAAGGAGTCTCGCCCCGCCAACTCCGGCCAACGCGGGCGGTTGAGGTAGCCGACCGCCGGCAGCACCACGTTGGCGTAATCGACCGACTCCCCGTCGGGGCCGGTCGCGCGGATCTCCCACTGCGCACGCTGCTCGTCCCAGCGCAGCGCCGTGACCGCGGTGGAGAACCGGGTATGCGCGCGAAGGTCGTTCGCCTCCGCCACCGCCTCCAGATAGCGCTGGTACTCGTCCCCCATCGGGTAGTAGCTCGACCAGTCGCCGTTGATATCCCGCGACAGCGAGTAGTAGGCGGACGGGGTGTCCACTCCCAGGCCGGGATAGACGGTGGTGTACCAGGTTCCGCCGACTTCGTCGTTTCGGTCATAGATCTCGTAGGCGATCCCGGCGTCCGCGCATGCCAGCGCTACCGTCATCCCGGCCATCCCGGCACCGATGATCGCGACGCGGAAGTCGGCGGGCAGCTTCGCGGTGCGCGGCAGCACCGGTTGCGAAGGCTGGAAACCGCCTTGCTCCAACAGCAGTCCGATGTATTCATCGCCGACCGGTCCGCCCAGTGCCAGCGGTGCGATCCGCGCGAACAACGTGGGATCGTCGGCCGCGGCGGCCCCAGCCGGACGGCCGGCGGCCAGGGCGGCGACGATCGCGTCGGCCAATTCGGCCATTGTCTCGTCGTCGGCCACCCCGAGCTGCTCGGGCGGATCCGGCACGTGTGAAATCCGTGCGGCGAACCGGTCCACTACCCCCGCGTCGCCGGTCAGTTGGGCAAGGACCGCGACCAGGATTCCGGCGTCGGCCTGCAAGAGGTGAGTTCGGAGCTCGCGGTCCACGGTGATGCCAGTGCTCATGGCACCGAGTATCGAACCCGGACTCCACCGGCGGCACCGTCGTGCCTACTCAGCGGGACATGATCGGGTCCGAGCCGCTGCGGCGCAATATGGTCGCCGAATGCAACCGGATCCCGTGGTCGCCGCGGCGCGCAGTCACTCGCTCGGTGACATTCCGCGACGGTCCGCACGGAGGTTCCCCGATAAGACCGCGATCATCGACGGTGGCGTGCTCCTGACGTTCGCCGAGTTCGAGCGGCTCGTCGACCGGGCCACGGCCGCATTGTCCGACAACGGCTTTCGGCCCGGGAGCCGGATCGCACTGCTGGCCCACAACTGCTGGCAGTACGCAGTGCTGGCGTTCGCCACCGCCCGGGCCGGCGTCGTCCTCGTGCCGATCAACTTCATGCTCACCGCGGAGGAGATCGCCTACATCCTCGAGCACAGCAAGGTCAGCGGGCTCGTGGTGGAGGCGGATCTGATTCCGGCCGCCGAGCAGGCGATGACGCTGGGCGGTCAGGTCGTGACAACCGCGGCCGTGGTCCGGCCCGGTGAGTCCGCACCGAAACACTGGCCCGACTTCGCGGACTGGCTGACCACCACCAGCACGGCTCCGCAACCGCACGTCGACGACGACCAGCTGATCCGGCTCATGTACACCAGCGGCACGGAGTCACACCCCAAGGGCGCCATGCACTCCAGCCGCAGCCTGATCGGCAATTACGTCAGCACCATCGTGGCCGGGTCCATGGAGAGCACCGACGTCGAGATCCACTCCCTGCCGCTGTATCACTGCGCGCAACTGGACAATTTCCTGGCCACCGACATCTACCTGGGCGCCACCAGCATCATCCTGCCGCGGCCCGAGCCGGAGTGCGTGCTGCGCACGATCGAGCTATACCGCGTGACGAACTACTTCGCGCCGCCCACGGTGTGGATCTCGCTGCTGCGCTCGCCCGCGTTCGACCAGGTGGACCTCTCGAGCCTGCGTAAGGGCTACTACGGCGCCTCGGCGATGCCGGTGGAGATCCTGGCCGAGATCCGCGAGCGGCTGCCCCGGTTGCGGCTGTGGAACTTCTACGGGCAGACGGAGATGGCGCCGCTGGCGTCGGCACTGGGGCCCGACGAGCAAGACGCCCACGCCGGTGCCGCCGGCCGGCCGGTCATCAACGTGGAGACCGCGATCGTCGGCGATGACGGTGTGCCGCTCGGTACGGACGTTGTCGGCGAGATCGTGCACCGCAGCCCGCACCTCATGCTCGGGTATCTCGACGACGCGGCGAAGACCGCCGAGGCCTTCGCGGGCGGCTGGTTCCACTCCGGTGATCTCGGCTATTACGACAAGCACGGCCTGTTGCACGTGGTGGACCGCAAGAAGGACATGATCAAGACCGGCGGTGAGAACGTGGCCAGCCGCGAGGTGGAGGAAATCCTCTACCGGCACAATGGAATCGAGGAAGCCGCGGTGTTCGGGCTGGCGCATCCGGTTTGGGTGGAGGCCGTGGTGGCCGCGGTGGTGCCGCGTAAGGGGGCGGCACCCACCGAGGATGACATCTTGGCGCACTGCCGGACACACCTCGCGGGCTTCAAGACCCCCAAGCACATCTTTTTCGTGGACTCCCTGCCGAAAAACCCCAGCGGCAAGTTGCTCAAACGGGTGCTACGGGACCGCTTCACCCTCGAGAACATCGGAAACTGAGAGGACTCCCGTTGTACAAGGGACGTATCGCGCGCTTCGACGAACCCGGCAAGCCGTTCACCATCCAGACCGTCAACCTGCCCGAGGTCGGGCCCGGCGAAATCCTGGTGCGGGTCACCCGGGCCAATATCTGCGGCTCCGACGTGCACGCCTGGCATGGCACGTTCGCCACCCGCGGCCTGGGCGGACAACTGCCCACGGTGCTCGGGCACGAGATGGTCGGCGCCGTCGAGGTGCTCGGCGACGGGGTTGAGGCCGATTCCAACGGTGCGCCACTGCAGCCCGGCAGCCGCGTGGTGTTCCCCTATTTCTTCTGCTGCCACACCTGCCGCAACTGTCTGGCCGGCCGGCGCAACGCATGCGCCAACTTGAAGATGGCGATGCTCGGCCGGGCCGACGAACCGCCGTACTTCGTCGGCGGCTACGGCGACTACTACCTGCTGCCCGCGGGCGCCGTGGCCTACACCGTCCCGGACACCGTGTCCGACGAGATCGCCGCGGGCGCCAACTGCGCACTGTCCCAGGTGATGTACGGACTGGAGCGAGTCGACCTCCAACTCGGTGAGACCGTGGTGGTGCAGGGTGCCGGAGCGCTCGGACTGTACGCCATCGCGGTCGCCAAGGCTCGCGGGGCGGCCATCGTGATCGCGGTCGACGGGGTCCCCGAAAGGCTCCAATTGGCAACCGAATTCGGCGCCGACGCGGTCATCGACATCACCGAGCTCACTTCCGAGAAGGACCGCGTCAAGGCGGTCCGCAAACTGACCGACGGTCAGGGCGCCGACGTCGTCGTCGAGGTGGTCGGGCATCCGGCGGCCATCGACGAGGGCCTCAAGATGCTGGCGCAGTTCGGCCGCTATCTCGAGATCGGCAACATCAACTTCGGCAAGACATTCGAGTTCGACCCCTCCCGGTTCGTGTTCTCCAACAAGACCATGATCGGCGTGTCCCTGTACGACCCGGCGGTACTGTCCCGGGCGCTTCAGTTCCTGGCCCAGTACCAGGACCGGCTGCCGTTCGAGCGGCTGGCCGCCGCGCAGTACTCCCTCGACGACATCAACGACGCCTTCGCCGCCGCGGAGAGCCGGCGCGACGTGCGCGCGGCGATCGTCCCCTGACCGAAAGCAGCTCATGCACAACTACTCCCGCTCCGCCCTGTTCCTCGACGGTGCGTGGGTCGAATCTCGGGGTGACGGGATGATCGAGGTGATCGACCCGGCTACCGAGCAGGTCATCGGCTCGGTGCCCAACGGCAACGCCGCCGACGTCGACGCCGCCGTCGCGGCGGCCCGCAATGCCTTCGACCCGCTGATCACACTCGACGAACGGCGCGACCGGCTCGCCGCGGTGATCACGGCGATGGACAAGCGGCTGCCGGAGATCGCGGAGACCATCACCGCCGAGATGGGCGCCCCCATCCGGGTCGCGCAGACCGTGCAGACTCAGGTGCCACTGGCCGTCGCCCGCGGATTCGCCGACGCCCTGAACACATTCGAGTTCGAGGAGCGCATCGGCAACTCGCTGGTGGTCCGCGAACCCTACGGGGTGGTCGCCGCGATCACGCCGTGGAACTATCCGCTCTATCAGGTGGTGGCCAAGGTGCTGCCGGCCATCGCCGCGGGCTGCACGGTGGTGCTCAAGCCGAGCAACGACGCCCCGCTGTCGGTGTTCGAGTTCATCGAAGCCGTCGAGGACGCCGGCCTGCCGCCCGGGGTGGTGAACCTGGTGTCCGGGCCCGGCGCGGTGATCGGCGAACGGATGGCCGAACACCCAGACGTCGACTTCGTGTCGTTCACCGGTTCCACCGGCGTCGGCAGCCGGGTCGGCGAACTCGCGGGCTCGACGGTGAAGAAAGTGGCACTCGAACTCGGCGGCAAGTCCGCGAATGTCATCCTCGACGGCGCCAACTTGGCCACCGCGGTCAAGGTCGGGGTCGGCAACGCTTTCCTCAACGGCGGTCAGACCTGCATGGCCTGGACCCGGATGCTGGTGTCCCGCGAACGCTACGGCGAAGCGCTGGACCTCGTGCAAGCGGCCGTCGCCAAATACACCGTGGGTGACCCGCGGGATCCCGGCACCCGGATCGGCCCGTCGGCGTCCAGGGCGCAGTACCAGACCGTGCTCGGCTTCATCGAACGCGCTCAGCGTGACGGCGCCACCCTGCTCACCGGCGGCGCCGACAGGGTCCGTGACACGGGTTATTACGTGGCGCCAACGGTTTTCGCCGACGTCGATCCCGACTCCGAACTAGGCCAGGAAGAGGTCTTCGGACCGGTGCTGGCCGTCATCCCCTTCGAGGACGAGGCCGACGCGCTGCGCATCGCCAACGGCACCCCCTACGGGCTGTCCGGCGCGGTGTGGGCGGCAGACGACGCCACGGCCATCGCGTTCGCCCGCCGGGTGCAGACCGGGCAGCTGGACATCAACGGCGGCGCATACAACCCGGCCGCGCCGTTCGGCGGGTACAAGAAGTCGGGTGTCGGCCGTGAACTGGGCCGCTTCGGGTTCGAGGAATACCTGCAGACCAAGTCGCTACAGTTGCCCGCATGAACCGTCTGGTGCCGTCGGCCGCCGTCGAACCGGATGAACTGCGCGCACTGCGCGCCGAGGTTCGCGAGTTCCTGCGCACCCAGCCCTTCACCCCGTCCGTCGACACCTGGTTGTCCAGTTGGGACGAGGAGTTCACCGCGGCGCTGGCGGCCCGCGGCTGGATCGGCATGACGGTTCCGAAAGCCTATGGCGGCCATGGACGTTCGTTTCAGGAGCGCTTCGTCGTCACCGAGGAACTACTGGCAGCCGGGGCGCCGGTGGCCGCGCACTGGATCGCCGACCGGCAGATCGTCCCGTCCCTGCTGAAGTACGGCACCGAGCACCAGAAGGAGACGTTCCTGCCGCGGATCGCGCGCGGCGAGTGCTTTTTCGGCATCGGCATGAGCGAACCCGATTCCGGGTCGGATCTGGCGAGCGTGCGCACCCGCGCCGTCCGGGTCGACGGTGGCTGGGCACTGTCGGGTACCAAGGTGTGGACGTCGGGTGCGCATCACGCGCACGCTTTCATCGGGCTGGCGCGGACCGAACCGCCCGACCCCGCGCACCGGCATGCCGGTTTGAGCCAGTTCATCGTCGACCTGCGCGGCCCGGGTGTGGAGATCCGGCCGATCATCTCGATGAACGGCGCCCACCACTTCAACGAAGTGATCATGGACGGCGCGGTCGTCCCGGATGACATGGTGTTCGGCGAGATCGGCGCCGGCTGGACCCAGGTGACTTCGGAACTCAGCTTCGAACGCAGCGGACCCGAACGGTTTCTGTCCACCTTCCCGCTGTTGGCGGCCTGCAACAAGACACCCGAACCCGAGTTCGGCCGCCTGGTGGCCCGGATCGCCGGCCTGCACCACATGTCCAGCGCGGTGGCCGGCGCCCTGGAACGCCACGAACCCGCCGACGTGCCCGCCGCCGTGGTAAAGGTGCTGGGCACCACCACCGAGGGCGACATCGCCGACTATGCCGATCTGCGGGCCGACCACGAGCTCGCCGCCCTGGTCACTCGTGCGGTCGACCAGCGCCCCGGGTTCACCCTGCGCGGCGGTACCAACGAGATACTGCGCGGGGTGGTCGCGCGCGGACTGGGGCTGCGATGACCGGCCACGAGGTCGACGCCGAACTCACGACGATGATGGACGCCGTCTTCGCCGACCACCGCGAGAGCCGCCCGGCCGGCCCGGTGCGCCTCGACGCCGAGTTGTGGTCCCGCCTCGATGATCTCGGCCTGGTACGGCTGACCGGTCCCGAATCGGTCGGCGGCAGCGGCGCCGGCTGGCCCGAGGCGGCCGAGCTGCTGTCGGCCGCGGTGCGCCACGGAGTGCGAATCCCGTTGGCCGAGAACGACTTACTGGCGTGCTGGTTGCTCGATGCGACAGGCACCCCCTACCACCCAGGGATCCGCACAGTGGCCCTGCTCGACGAGAGTGGGCAGGCGCGCGACGTGCCCTGGGCTTCTGCGGCAGGCAGGATCGTCGCCCTGTGGCACGGCGGCGACGGCTACCGGTTGGCTGACGTCGATCGTGCCGAATTTGGGATCACCGAGGGCGCCAACATGATCGGTGAACCCCGGGACGAGGTTCGCGTGGACCTGAAGGCGCTGTCCGGCGTCCCTGTGGACGCTGCGCTCGTGGCGCGGCTTCGGCTCAGAGCGGCACTGATTCGCGCGATCCAGGTGTGCGCGGCCATCGACCGAATGCTGGAGCTGTCTATCGAACACGTTGGATCCCGGGTCCAGTTTGGCCGCCCGCTGGCGAAGTTCCAGGCCATCCAGAACCTGATCGCCGACATCGCCGCCGAGGCCGCACTGGCCCGCGCGGCCACCGAGGCCGCACTGTCCCGGGCCGTCGCAGACGACTGGGCCGGTGAGAACCTGCAATTCGCTGTCGCGGTGGCCCGTTCATGTGCCGGCCATGCCGCCTCGGTGGCGGTCCGCAACGCCCACCAGGTACACGGCGCGATCGGGACCACGATCGAGCACCGACTCCACGAATACACCAGGGCGGCGTTGGCGTGGCGGTCGGAGTCCGGTTCCGTCCGGTACTGGGATGAGCGGATCGCCGAGCTCGCCGCGGACAGCGGGGATGTCTGGAACCTGATCGCCCCGGCCGTCGAGTTCCACTGACCGGTCACCTCCGGTGTTGCCGCGGCCCGCTCCGCGGTTGACTTGCGGCCCATGAGCAACGACATCACGCTGGCCGAACTCCAGGAATTCCTCGCCGAGTTCTGGTTCCACTACGACGAGGCACACTTCGACGAACTGGCCGCCGCCCACGCCGCGGACGTGCACTACCTGACCCGCAGTGACTCCGGCGCCAGCCCGTTCGAGGAACTGATGTCGCCGCAGCTCGACGGCCGCGACGCGGTGATGGCGTGGCTGACCGCGCACCGCAAGGAAAGCCCCTACCCGCTGCGCCACCACGTGACCAACATCCATCGCACCGGCACGGACGGTGACGCCGTGCGCACCCGGTCCTACATCGTGGTCAACCAGATCGCCAACTACGTGCCGTTCATGGTGTCCAGCGGCATCGTCAACGCCGCCATCCGTCGCGGTGCGAACGGCCTGGAGTTCACCGACGTCGAGGTCGTGCTCGACACCACCAACTCGGTCAACCTGGCCGACGTGCACGCCGACGCCACCCCGTAGACCGGTGGGCGCCCGCGAGAGTTTCGGCGGCGGCGTCGCCGTCATCACCGGGGCCGGCGCGGGCATCGGCGCCGGACTGGCCCGGCACGCCCATGCACTCGGGATGACCGTGGTGCTGGCCGACGTCGACCGCGCCGCGGTCGAGGCCTTGCGCGACGAACTCGGCGGGGACGCCGTCGCCGTCGAGTGCGACGTCCGTGATCCCGACGCGCTGACCGCCTTGGCCGAGCGGACCTACCGCGACGTCGGGCCGGTGCGCCTGCTGGTCAACAACGCCGGCATCGAGCAGTTCGGTTACCTGTGGGACACCCCGGTCGCGAATTGGCAACGCGTGCTGGACGTCAACGTCAGCGGGGTCTTCCACGGGGTGCGGGCCTTCCTGCCGAGGATGATGGCCACCGCGGAGCAGGCGTGGGTGTGGAACCTCTCGTCGATCGGCGGCGTCGCGGTGGTGCCGTTGCAGGCGCCCTACATCGTCAGCAAGCACGCCGTGCTCGCCCTGACGGAGTGCCTGCACCTGGAGGTCCAGCAGGCCGGGCACGACAACCACATTCACGTCCAGGCCGTACTGCCCGGCGCGGTGGTGTCCAACATCTTCGAATCCGCCGGCGGTGTGGATGCGGGTGACGACGGCGCCGCCGAGTCCACCCGGGCGGCCATGCTGGATATCAAGGCCGATGCGATGGACCCCGTGGCGGCCGCCGAGGTGGTCTTCGAGCAGGCGGCCGAAGGGCGGTTCTACCTGCTGACCCAACCCGACTATGTGGGCTCGGCAATGGCCGAACGCGCCAATGTGCTTGCCGGGCAACTCCCCCCGCTGCTGCGCACCAAACGCCGATTCGACCCGGCCCAGGGGTGAGTGTGATCCCCGAACTCGATCCCGACGCCGCGGCCCGGATCGCGTCCTTCGGGCCGATGCCCCCGCTGCGCCGGCGTGGGCTGGCCGACGTGCGGATGAGCCTCGAATCCGCCCCGTTGCCGGCGGACATGCCCGAGATGGCGTGTGTCGACGACTGCATCGCACCGGGGGCCGCGGGCCCGATCCCGTTGCGCGTCTACCGCCCGACCCTCGAGCAGGACGCACCGGTGGTCGTCTACTTCCACGGCGGCGGACTGGCGATGGGGTCCAATCACTCATACGAACCGCTGGCCCGTGCCCTCGCCGAAGCCAGCGGGTCTACCGTCGTCGCGGTGGAATACCGCCTGGCCCCGGAACATCCGGCGCCGGCTCAGTTCGACGACGCCTGGGCGGCGACATGCTGGGTGGCCGAGCACAGTGCCGAACTGGGCGTCGACGCGGACCGGCTCGCGGTGGCCGGCGACAGTGCCGGCGGAGGGCTGGCCGCCGCGGTGACCCTGGCGGCCCGCGACCACGGCG
>ERZ724503.1365-NODE-1365-length-11301-cov-8.557354_pt1 | contig 11301 bp, 9 predicted proteins | sample MGYA00376036_ERZ724503 | MGnify/ENA primary metagenome ERZ724503 (study PRJEB28724, sample SAMN07190885) | wastewater metagenome | isolation source: influent of sewage treatment plant in Hong Hong | place: Hong Kong | collected 2016-03-17 ...
ATAAATTATGAAGTAAAAATATAGGTAAAATTTCTAAAGGAAAAATATGTATATAACTCCCGTTATACCATCAACAAATGAGATAAAACTTGATACAAATATATTAAAAAAAGCAGAAGCAGTTGTTGTTGAGAGTGCAAAATTGACAGGTGGGCATAATAAATATTTTATTGATGCTATAAAAGAGTTATTAAGAGTTACAAATAGCTATTATTCAAATAGAATTGAATCAGAAGGCACACATCCTATCCATATTGAAAAAGCTATGAAAAAAGAGTTTTTTGAAGATAAAAAGAAAAAAGATTTACAGCAACTCTCTTTAGTGCATATTGAAATACAAAGATATTTAGAAAAAAAAGTTTTAGAAGACGATAAAATAAAACCTTATTCTTTAGAGATAATTTTAGATATTCATAAAAAGTTTTATTCAAAAGAAGAGATGAATAGTTTTCTAGAAATAAAACATGATGATTTAGAAGTTGAAATGATACCTGGTAAATTAAGAGAGAGTTTTGTAAAAGTAGGAAGTCATATTGCACCTAATCCTGATGAATTAACTGCTTATTTCAATGAATTTGAAACTTTATATAATCCAAGTGCAAATGAAAGTCAAACTATTAAATTAATTTATGCTTTATGCTCTCATCATCGTTTAGTTTATATTCATCCTTTTTATGATGGAAATGGTCGTATTTCAAGATTGTATTTGGATTATCTTTTACAAAAAATGGATTTGGAAGGATATGGATTATGGAATCTTTCAAGGGGATTAGCAAGAAATGTTGATGATTATAAAAAAGCTTTATCAATAGCTGATGAACCTTATAAAGGTGGGTATGATGATGGTAGAGGAAATTTATCCCTAAAAGCACTAAAAGAGTTTTTAAATTTTATGCTTGAAGTTGCACTTGATCAAATAAAATTTATGTCTAGTGTGATAAGAATTGATTTAATAGCATCAAGAATAACTAACTATGTTGGATTTTCTCAAAAAAATATGTATTTAAATATAAAACCTTTACCCAAACATTCTGAACAAATATTTTTAGCCCTATTAATACATGGAGAAATACCAAGAAATAGTGTAAAAGATATAATCAATGTTAGTAAACCAACAGCTATCAAAATAGTAAAAGAGTTGGAAGAAAGAGGATATGTAAGTTCACTCGAACCAAAAAGCCCAATAAGAATTAAATTAAATTCTCATTTTGCTTCTGAAATTATTCCTGAGTTGTTCCCTAAAATGTAAACTTTTAGGTGGCTGTATGAGAACACCATCCTCTAAGGGTCATTTTTCTATAAATCTTGATTTTGAATAAGTTGTTGTTTCATCATTTTCATTATAAGTGTAACTTAAATTTAAATCGGCCATTTTTATGGCTTTTTTGGCTCTTGTAGCAGCTACATAATAGATGTTTAATTCTTCAATAGCTTTGAGATATGAAATCTTATTTTTTGGATTTAATAACTCTTTTTTAGTGATAAAATCATCAGCCATAATAACTTGCTCATACTCTAAACCTTTTGCTTTATGGGTTGTTGTAAAAATGATATTTGCTAACTCTTTTTTTTCAGTTAGTTTTGCTTTGATTTTTTTATTTATCTCAAAAATATTATCTCCATAAGCATTGATAAATTTTATGACATTTAGGTAATCTTGATTTTTTGTATCTTTTGCAAATTGCTCCAAATCATAAATTGAATCAAAATCTTTTATCTCATCTATTGTAATTTTGTCATTTTTCTTCTGTTTTAGATAAAAAATCGAGTAAACAGTTTGATTCATAAAAGAGTATGAGTTATATCCGCCTTCAAAATATATCTTTTTATTGTCATGAATAAAATGAACAAGTTGTTGAATCAAGCCAAAAGTAGTTCGTGCAATCACACAAAAAGGTTTATTTAAATCTATATGATTTTTTCCAATCAAAGTAGGTGATTCAATCCCTGTAATATTTAGTTTATAGCTTGATTTTAACTCATAAAGTTTATTTAAATCATTTGCTAAACTCTTTGCAAAATCATCTCCAAATCTAAAACTTTTTGATAAATCATAAGCTGGTAAATCGATTTTATTTAAGGCATTTGTTGCAAATCTAAAAGAGTAAATTTGCTGAAAAGAATCTCCCACATATATTCTTCTACAATCTTGAGATTCCACAACTCCAATCATAACATCACTTATATCTTGAGCTTCATCTACTAAAATCAAATCATAACCCAAATTTGAAGATATTTTTTTGTTTAGAAAAAACATTTTTAGATAAAAATCATGTGTTGCATCTATTAGTTTATTTTTCATAGCAGATAAAATCTCTTTTATGTGCGATAAAACTTTTCTTTCATTTGAGAGAAGTTCTAGGATTTTTGCTCCTAAATCAGACTGTTTTTTGTAGCTATCAAGAAGTTTTGAATCAAGATTTATCAAAGAGCTATTACAATAAAAATTTATCAAATCTTTTATCAAAGCTATATATTCAGCTGTTGGATAGTATTGTTTTTGATTGTTATATTGCTCAAAATGACAAATTACTTTTTCTATTGTTTGCACCTTTAAATCATGACAAAGGTTATATTGATAAGCTTGAATTCTATTATAAGCCAAAGAGTGGATGGTACTTACGCTCATATGTGAAAGTTTGTACTCTTTTAGTTTTTCTTGTAGTTGTGTTTGTAAAGATTTATTATATGCAAGATACAAGATTTTTAGATGGGAATTTTTCTTTGCGTATTCAAGAAGTGTAGTTGTCTTTCCACTTCCTGCTACGGCATTTATTTTAAATGAGAGTTTATCACTATTGATTATTTTTTCTTGTTCTTTGGTTAATATCATTTTGCAATTTTATCAAGCATTTCTAAATAGCATATAAAATCAGACAAATAATCGCTTATTTTCCATCTTTTTAATATCAGAATAGTTATCTAAATAATCAAGATATGTGATTAGATATTTTCTACTTAAATCAAATCTATCTTTAAAATTTGAGATATTTATAAAACCATCATTTTTTATGATTTCTCTCATTGTTTTTACTATTTTATTTAGGCTTTCATAGTGAATAAAAAGATTATGTTGAAGTCTTATTACTTGTTTTTTTGAAGTTAAAGATTTCAATATATCATCACCTAGTTTTCTATCAATATCCAAATCATCATAGATATTATAAGGTGCAGTTGGTGTTATATCCTCGTCTTTTAATCTTCGTAAAAATATATCTTCTAAATCTTTTTGAAAATCTTCTTGTATATTTGCATTTTTATATAGTGAACCATCTCTTATTAAAAAACTTTCATTTTCAAGTTCATCAAGAGCTACTTGAATAAAAGCTTGACTTGCCCATTTTAGTCTTAAATTTATAGAAGCATTTGAAAGTAGGGCATAGTTGTTTTTTGTATAAATCTCTTTTATAAAACTTTTTATTTCATCTTTTGTTTCAATAGGATATATAATCAAATCTTTTGCATCTATAAATACATTTTCCATATTTTTTGCAAAATCTATTGCTTCTTCGTGTGAAAGTGCAAATCTTTGAGTTGAAGATATGATACCAAGACCTTTTTTATGAGCTTCTAAAAGCTCTTTATATGCACTTTGGAAATCATTTTTATCTAAAGCTTCAAGTAGTCTTCTTTTTTGATTTTTTTTCATAGGGTCAATTATTGGATTTAAAATTTTTCCACCACAAATTGTTTCATTTCCACTTCTTAAAATGATTTTTTCTCCAAAAATTGTATATAAGTTTTCATTTGCTTTTAGTGTTGCATAGCCATCTTCAAGATTTGTAATACAATCAAAAAGCAGAACTTTTACATCAATTTTTTTTGCTCCAACAAATAAAGTATATGTTTGATTATGATTTAATTTCTTGTTTTTTAAACATTTAAAAGAGATGTCAATTCCATCAAAACCTCGAATATGTCCTTTCTTAGTGATTAAGTCGCCCTTATTTAAAGCAGTTATATTTACACCTTGTAAATTTAGTGCAGCTCTATTTGAAATATTTGCTTCAATGGCATTTTGATTGTGAACTTGAATATTTTTTATTTTAGTCTCTTTTTGACTTTGGCAAATAAAAAGTTTTTCATCAAGTTCACATTTTTTTCCTAAAACTGTTCCTGTTACAACTGTTCCTATTCCTTTTGGAGAAAAAACTCTATCTACATAAAATCTAAAGAAGTTTTCTTCCTGTTTTGTACTGTTTTTGATGCTAAATAGTTGATTTTTTAGTTTTTCGATGGAAATTTGCTCATAAATAGATACCTCTTGAATAAACTTTATTTCAAAATCAAAATCTTTTAAAAACTCTAAAATTTCCTCTTTTTTCAATTCTAATTCATCAGGAGTAACTAAATCTTTTTTTGTAATAACTACAATAATCTCTTTTAATCCTAACAGATTAATAATCTCTATATGCTCTATTGTTTGTGGTTTTATTCCCTCATTTGCACTAATCACAAGCATCACATAATCAAATCCAAAAGCACCAGCAATCATATTTTTTACAAGTTTTTCATGACCTGGAACATCAATAAAAGCTATATTTTGCTGACCTTTACTCATATTTGAAAAAGATAAATCAATAGTTATTCCTCGTTCTTTTTCTTCGTTTGTACTATCGCCTTCAAATCCATTTAATGCTTTGATTAAAGCAGTTTTTCCATGGTCAATATGACCTGCTGTTCCTATTATGATACTTGACATTAGATGAATAAACCTTTTAGTATTTGCTCTATTTGCTCTATTTGATTTTCTTGAATAGTTCTAAAATCAAGTAAAACTTTTTCATCTTCTATTCTTGCAATTAAACTTTTTTTTCTTAAAAGTTTTTCCAGTTCATTTGGTTTGTAATTTTTATGTTCTAAGCTTACAGCAATAGATGGGATTTTTTTATTTGGAGTTGTTCCTCCACCTATTAAAGTTTTTGTTTGTATTACTTGGCAATTATATAAATCTTCTATTTTTTCTTTTAAATTATTTGCTCTATCTTCAAGAGTTTTTAGTGGAGTTTGAATCATTTTTATAGTTGGAATATAATCAAGTTCATTTTTTAAATAAAGATTTAATGTCTCTTCTAGGATTGAGAGTGTTATTTTATCAACTCTTAGCATTCTTAAGAGTTGATTTTTTTTGATTTTTTCTATCAACTTTTTTTTACCTATGATTATTCCTGCTTGAACACTTCCTAAAAGTTTATCCCCTGAAAAACTAAGAAGAGATGGATTATATTTCATAATTTCTAAAATAGATGGTTCATCTTGTGATAGGTTAAATGGTAAATCAATAATATGCCCACTTCCCATATCATAATAATCTATCAAATCATTTTCTTTCGCTACTTTTACAATCTCTTCAAAATCCACTTCACTTGCAAAACCTTCTATTGAATAGTTTGATTTATGAACTTTCATAAGCATTGAAGTTTTTTCATTTATATTGTTTTCATAATCTCTCAAGTGAGTTTTATTTGTAGTTCCTATCTCTTTTAGTATAGCTCCACTTTGGCTCATAACTTCTGGAACTCTAAAACTTCCTCCAATTTCTACAAGTTCTCCACGACTTACAACTACTTCTTTATTTTTTGCAAAGGTATTTAAAATCAAAAATACAGCACTTGCATTGTTATTTACAACAATAGCATCTTCACAACCTGTTAAATTTTGTAAAGTTTTTACTATGTGAGAGTATCTTTCGCCTCTTTTTCCTTCTTCTAAATCATATTCAAGATTGTTGTAGTTTGTAGCGATTAAGATAGCTTTTTCTAAGCTCTTTTTGTCTATCAAACTTCTTCCTAAATTTGTATGAATAATAATTCCTGTTGCATTTATCAAAGGTTGTAAAGATGCAGTTGTGATAGATTTGTATTTTGTTAAAACAGTTGAAATTAGCTCTTCTTCATCAATATTTTGAATTTTGTTATTTAAAATATTTTCCCGTAAAGTTGCTATAACTTCCTTTGAAATTTTAGTAATCAAAGTTGTAGATAATCCTTCAAAAGTTTTGTGTGTGATAAACTTATCAACCTTTGGAATAGATTTTAGTAAAATCATTTTTACCCTTTCAGATGGTTTTAAAATTGTTTGCTGTAATATTTCTTTCTTACAAAAAAGTGGGAGACAAGTGTACCTGGTGGGCACCACAGGCTTCAACCCTGATTGACGGTTTATGTGTAATACGCCGTGGGAGGTTCGATTCCTTCGTCTTCTCGCCACTTTTATAAAAAATCATTGTATCTTATTTACAATACTACAAAGCTTAATTTAGGTAAAAAATATTTTACTTAAATAATATTTATCTATGAATATCTTTTTTATGAGAAACTTGATGTACTTTCATTTTGATTTAGCTTTTTTGCAAAGTTTGCTACTTTATTGATTAAATTCTGAGGTAATAAAACTAATAATTTTGTATTTTCAACAGTAGTTATTTTTTGATTTGTTATTGGCTTAGATATTTAAAAATTTATAAGTTTAAATTCATACTTTAAAAATATTTAATATTTATTACGATAAAATCTCTTAAATTATATAAATAATGGATAAAAATATGTTAAAACGATTTTCATTAGAGAATTTTTCGTCATTTCAAATAAAAAATTATTTAGATTTAACTGCTGATAATACAGAAATCCATTCAAATCATATTTGTGATTTTAAGAAAGTAAAGATTTTAAAAAGTGCAATTATTTATGGTGCGAATGCTTCTGGTAAATCAAACTTAATAAAAGCATTAAATTATGCTAAAGATATTGTAATTCTTGGGTTAGATAATGTAGAAACATATAAAAAATATTTTAGATTAGATAAAGAGAGTATTAATAAACCAACAGTATTTGAATTTGAATTAGAAATAGACAATAAATTTTATTCTTTTGGTTTTAGTGCTTTACTAAGTGAAAAAAAAATTATTGAAGAATGGTTATATGAAATAGGTAAAAAAATTCCTGAAAAGATTTATGAAAGAATAAATAATGAAATAACTATAGGTAAATCATTAGAAAAAAATAAAGATATAAAAAAAAGATTTGAAATATATATAGATGATATGAAGAATCAAGCAAATCAACTTTTTCTGAGCGAGATTTCTAATAAAAATTTAGACGTTAAAGAAGTTTTGATAATTAATAATATTTTTGATTGGTTTGAAGAAAAGCTAATTATTTTATATCCTACTAGTGAATTTGGTGGTAAAGCGTTTTTAAATAAAAATGAAGATTTAACAAAGATATTTTGTGAATATCTAAATAAATTTGATACGGGGATTATAAATATTTCATCTATAGAAGAAAATTTTGAAGATAGTTTAAAGCATTTACCTGAAAAAATAAAAAAACAAATAGAGAAAGATGTTCTAAATAAAAAAACAAAAAGAATATCAATAGGTGATTCGAAAGGAGGACTATACACTATTTATAAAGATTATAATAATGAATTGAAAGTTCAAAAGTTAGGGTTAATTCATAGTGAAGAAGTGGATGAAATTTTTGAATTAAGTGATGAATCAGATGGTACAAGAAGATTATTTGATTTAATACCATTAATAAGAATGTTTTCTAAAGATTTTACTATAGTGATTGATGAATTTGATAGAAGTTTACATCCAAATTTAACAAAGAAATTTTTTGAATTATTTTATAATTTAAATAAAAATAAAACACAACTTATTGTTAGCACACATGAATCTACTTTATTGGATTTACAATTAGTAAGAAGAGATGAAATATGGTTTGTAAAAAAAGACAAAAAAGGTTCTTCTCATACATACCCTCTTAATCAATTTAATCTTAGACATGATAAAAAGATAGATAAAGATTATTTAATGGGTAGATTTGATGCAATACCTATAATTGATATTTATGATGAAATTGATATGGAAATTTAATTATGGGATTTGATAAAAATAGTAGTTTCGATAAACCAATATTTCAAGCTAATTCTGTTGAAGTAAAAAAATTAATTATAATAGCTTTTGAAGGTGCAAAAACTGAATATAGATATTTTTTTCATTTAAAAACACATCTAAAAATTAATTTAAAATCTTTTGTCAAAATTGAATTATTAGAAAGAGATGAAGATAATAAAAATTCAAGTGCACCAACGAAAGTTGTAAAAACTATTACTAATGTTATTGAAGATAAAGAAAAATTGATAAAAATAAAATCTAAACATAGTCTATTTGATGATTCTTATGATATTTTTTGGATAGTTATTGATAGAGAAAAACAAGAAAGTAAAAAAGTAAATTTATTGAAAGCTATTGAAATTTGCAAAGAAAATAATATAAAAATTTCTTTAGTTAATCCAAGTTTTGAATTTTGGTTATTATTACACTTTGATATAAGTGGATATAGTAAAGATGATTTATTTGAAAATAAGAAAAATGGTAATAAAAGGTTTTTAGAAAAAGCAGTTGGAGAAAAAATAGGAAGTTATAGTAAATCAAATTTTAGAACAGATTTTATCACTTCTGAAAGTATTACTTTGGCTATAAAACAAGAAGAACAATTTGAAAATGAACTTGAAAAAATAATAGATAATTTGGGATCAAATGTTGGAAGTTTAATTAAGGAAGTATCAGATATAACTATATAAAAATCAATAAGACAAAATAATGTTAAAAAAATAAATTAAATCTTTCTCTTTTTATTTCCTAAAAAAAGAGAATATCAGATGCTTATCTATGAAAATAGAAAAGGCAATATAGAAGTCTATGCAACTTTAGAAGAATTAAAGTAAATAGAAGAAAGAGTGAATAATCATAGATAATATAAATATTCAAGATAAGATTTATAATATTCGTGGTTTTCAAGTGATGTTAGATAGTGATTTCTCACAGAGAGTGCAAGCACAAGAGCCCAACTTTATGGGGTTGAAACAAAAAGAATAAATGAAGCTGTTAAAAATAATCCAAATAAATTCCCTGATGATTTTTATTTTGAAGCAACAAATGATGAACTTGAAAACTTGAGGTCGAAATTTTCGACCTCAAGTTGGGGAGGTAATAGATATAGTCCAAAACTATTCACTGAACAGGGGATTTATATGCTTGCAACTATACTAAAAAGTAAAGTTGCAACTGATATAACCGTGATGATAATAAGAACTTTTGCAAATATGAGAAGACTTATAAATAGCAATGATTTTTATATACATCAACTAAAAGAATTAGAAAAAAGACAATTAACTTATGAAATAAAATCAGATGAAAAGTTTGATAAGATTTTTGATGCACTAGAAAATAAACAAATTCATCCCACAAATGGAATATTTTACAATGGGCAGATTTTCGACGCTTATGTAACTTTTGATGAGAAAAGAAAACAACAAGAATCCGAGGATTTATGATATTTATACTTTTCAACTGATGTTAGATAGTCATTTAGCTAAATTATTATAAAATAGGCAAAATAAAAAGAGGAAAAAGATGAAAAAAATAGCTTTAATTTTAATAATTTTGATAGGTATAGGTCTAATAGTGGTTTTTATGGATAACTCTAAAAAAGAAGAGAATAATCAACAAACTCAACCAGTTATAAACGAGCAAAATAATCAAGTAACACCAAAAGAAGAGAATAACCAACAAACTCAACCAGTTCAAGAGCCACAAAAAGAAGAAAACAAACAAAATATTCAAGACAATCAATCAGTTCCGACTGAACAAATAGAAGAAAAAAAGCCAAAAACAAAAGTTGAAAAACTAAAAGATTTATCATCAAAAGGTGATGCAAAAGCTCAAAATGAGTTAGGAGATATATATGCAAATGGTTCATCAGGTGTAAAACAGTCATATAAAGAGGCTTTGAAACTATTTAAACAATCTGCAAATAGTGGAAATTCACAAGCTCAATATAATCTTGGAACAATGTACCAAAATGCTATTGGAGTTGAACAAGACTTCAAAAAAGCTGTAAAGTATTATAAATTAGCTGCAAAACAAGGGCATAAAGAGGCAAAAGAGAATCTTAAAATGCTATGCGAACAAGATTCAACTCTTTGCAAATAAAGATAGAAAGATTTAGTTCTTCTATCTTTAGTGAATAATAATCGGAGTAAGACTTCTTGGGATAACTTCACCTATAATTGCAGCATAACCAAAAGTTAAATCTTCAACTTTTTTGATGTACTCTTTTGCATCATTTTTATCCATGGCTATTAATAATCCACCTGATGTTTGGGCATCACAATATAGTGTATAGCATTTTGAAGTTTGACACATAATAGTTGTTTTATCTTCCAAATATTTCATATTTTTTTTAGTTCCACCAGGGAAAATACCCTCTTCAGCTAACTCTTGAGCATCTTGAATTATTGGAACTTGACCACAGAATATTGCTAAAGAAATCAATGGATTTGTACACTCTAGCGCATGACCTAAAAGTCCAAATCCAGTAATATCTGTACATGCACTAACATCAAAATCTTTTAAAAGTTTTGATGGCAAGTAGTTTAATGTTTCCATTATTTTAACTGCTTCTTTTGTTGTTGATTCACTTAATAAATCTCTTTTTATAGCAGTTGTTAAAATCCCCATTCCAAGTGGTTTTGTAAGAACTAATACATGACCAATTTTAGCTGTGTTATTTCTATATATTTTTTGTGGATGAATCATTCCTGTTACTGAAAGTCCATAAAACATCTCAAGACTTTCAATCGTATGTCCACCCATCAACACACCACCACACTCTTTTATTTTTTCATTTCCACCATTTAAGATTTCTGCTAAAGCATCTTTTTCAAGATTTTTAGCATCAAAACCTACTATATTCATTGCTGTTTTTACTTCTGCACCCATAGCAAAAACATCACTTAGTGAGTTTGCAGCAGCTATTTTCCCATAAATATATGGGTCATCAACAACTGGTGTAATAAAATCTAAAGTTTGAACAAGTGCAGTATCTTCACTAATTTGAAAAACACTTGCATCTTCACTTGTATCAAATCCTACTAAAACTCGTGCATCATTTGGTTTTAAATTACAAAGAGATTGTTTTAGATCACCCGGACCCATCTTTGCAGCTCAACCAGCAGCACGAACGAATTTTGTTAGTTTATATTCGTTATTCATTTAAATTTTCCCTTGCAAATATTGCAATTTTTTATTTGGATTATATCAATTTTAGTTTAAAATAAAATTTAATTTAAGTAAAATAATTTTTACTTTTTAAGCTTTAGTTTATAAATTATATATTAAAATTACTTCATATTTAGTTCAAGACCATAGGTTATGGTTTGACATAAAGATGACTAAACTCTTTATCTCTACAATAGAACAAAAAACTATTAGAGGTTTTATCTCACATGCAA
>ERZ724503.1368-NODE-1368-length-11288-cov-9.042553_pt1 | contig 11288 bp, 7 predicted proteins | sample MGYA00376036_ERZ724503 | MGnify/ENA primary metagenome ERZ724503 (study PRJEB28724, sample SAMN07190885) | wastewater metagenome | isolation source: influent of sewage treatment plant in Hong Hong | place: Hong Kong | collected 2016-03-17 ...
TCGGTTTCGGCCCGGGTGAAGGCATCTACACCCACATGAAGGCACTGCGTCCGGATGAAGACAAGCTCACCCCCATCCACTCCGTCTATGTGGATCAGTGGGACTGGGAGAAGGTAATGCCGAGCGAGCGCCGCGATCTGGCCTATCTGCAGGAGACCGTGCGCGGCATCTGGGCCGCCATCAAGGCCACCGAGCGTGCTGTCTGCGCCGAACACGCTCTGACCCCCTTCCTGCCAAGCGAGATCCAGTTCCTGCACAGCGAAGAGCTGCTGACCCGCTACCCGGATCTCGATGCCAAGGGGCGCGAGCGGGCCATCGCCAAGGAGCTGGGAGCTGTCTTCCTCATCGGCATCGGCGGTGCCCTCTCCCACGGTGAGCGCCACGACGTGCGCGCCCCGGACTATGACGACTGGAGCAGCGAGAGCGAGCTGGGTCTGGCGGGTCTGAACGGCGACATCCTGGTGTGGAACCCTGTGCTGGAAGACAGCTTCGAGATCTCCTCCATGGGGATCCGGGTGGATGCAGAGGCGCTGCGCCGCCAGCTAGCCATCACCGGTGACGAGGATCGCCTGCAGTATGACTGGCACCAGGATCTGCTGGCCGCGCGGATGCCGCAGACCATCGGCGGCGGCATAGGCCAATCCCGTCTGGCCATGCTGTTGCTGCAAAAAGAGCACATAGGTCAGGTACAGGTCGGCGTCTGGCCATCCGAGATGAAGGCTGCCATCCCGGGCATGCTGTAAGCAGATTGATGGCATCCGGCCACCCATGCCGGATGCAGAAGGTGTGTGGCCGTGCGGACTGAAAGAGCGCAGTCCGGGCAGGCTGTAAGCCGTGTGGTCATCCCTGATGATCCGCTGCGAAACCGGGGCTTGCCCCTGCGACCCGCTCAACCCACGCCAGGTCGCATCGAATACATTCCTCCCGGCAATCTTCGGATTGCCGTTTTTTTTGCCTCCAAATCACCGCCACCAGATATGACAACGCCAGCCCGAGGGCTGGCGTTGTGGGCACCGACACGAGATCGGTTACTGGGTCATGGTCAGGCCGTTGCTGTCGGCTCCCAACAGCAGCTTCTTGCCGGGGATGACCCGACCGCTGAGCAGGGCCTGGGCCAGCGGGTTCTCCACCTTCTGCTGGATCGCCCGCTTGAGGGGGCGCGCCCCGTAGACGGGATCGAACCCGGCGTGGACCAGCTTGGTCAGCAGCTCCTCGCTCACCTCCACCTCGAAGCCCTGGGACTCCAGACGGCCCATCAGGCTCTTCAGCTGGATGCGGGCGATGGACTTGATGTGATCCTCGCCCAGCGGGTGGAAGACCACAGTCTCGTCGATCCGGTTGATGAACTCCGGGCGGAAGCTGCGGGTCAGCAGCTCCATCAACAGAGCCTTCATCTCCTCGTAGTCCTTCTCGGCGTAGTGCTCCTGAATGAGATCCGAGCCGAGGTTGGAGGTCATGATCACCACCGTATTGCGGAAGTCCACGGTGCGGCCCTGACCATCGGTCAGGCGGCCATCGTCCAGCACCTGCAACAGGATGTTGAACACGTCCGGGTGCGCCTTCTCCACCTCGTCCAGCAGGATCACCGAGTAGGGGCGACGGCGTACCGCCTCGGTGAGATAACCCCCCTCCTCGTAGCCCACGTATCCCGGAGGCGCCCCCACCAAACGGGCCACGCTGTGCTTCTCCATGAACTCGGACATGTCGATCCGCACCATGGCGTCCTGGGTATCGAACAGGAACTCCGCCAGCGCCTTGCACAGCTCGGTCTTGCCCACCCCGGTGGGGCCGAGGAAGAGGAAGGAGCCGATGGGGCGGTTCGGGTCGGACAGCCCGGCACGAGAGCGGCGAATGGCGTTGGAGACGGCGTCCACCGCCTCTTCCTGGCCGATCACCCGGCTGTGCAGCTGATCTTCCATCCGCAGCAGCTTGTCGCGCTCCCCTTCCAACATCCGCGCCACCGGAATACCGGTCCAGCGCGCCAGCACGTCTGCGATCTCCACGTCGGTGACCCGGTTGCGCAGCAGGCTGGTCTCCTGCATCTCCGCCTGGGTGGCGAGATCCAGCTGTTTCTCTAGCTCGGGGATGCGGCCATATTGCAGCTCGGACATGCGGCCGAGATCCCCGGCCCGGCGGGCCACCTCGAGATCCTGGCGGGCCTGCTCCAGCGCAGCCTTGATGTGCTGGGTACCGGCGAGGGCGGCCTTCTCGGCCTTCCACACCTCTTCCAGCTCGTTGTATTCCCGCTCCTTCTCGGCCAGCTCGTGATTGAGCAGATCGAGCCGCTTGCGGCTGGCATCGTCGTCCTCCTTCATCAGCGCCTGCTGCTCCAGCTTGAGCTGGATGATGCGCCGCTCGAGGCGATCGAGGGACTCGGGCTTGGAGTCGATCTGCAGCCGGATGCTGGCCGCCGCCTCGTCGATGAGGTCGATGGCCTTGTCAGGCAGCTGGCGATCCGCGATGTAGCGGTGGGAGAGCTGGGCCGCCGCGACGATGGCGGGGTCGGTGATCTGCACATGGTGGTGCAGCTCGTAGCGCTCCTTCAGGCCACGCAGGATGGCGATGGTGTCCTCCACCGAGGGCTCCTCCACCAGCACCTTCTGGAAACGGCGCTCCAGCGCGGCATCCTTCTCCACGTACTGCCTGTACTCATCGAGGGTGGTGGCCCCGACGCAGTGCAGCTCGCCGCGGGCCAGGGCGGGCTTGAGCATGTTGCCCGCATCCATGGCACCCTCGCCCTTGCCGGCGCCGACCATGGTGTGCAGCTCGTCCACGAAGAGGATGACGTTGCCCTCCTCCTTGGCCAGATCGCTCAGCACCGCCTTGAGCCGCTCCTCGAACTCGCCGCGATACTTGGCTCCGGCCACCAGGGCCCCCATGTCCAGAGAGAGCACCCGCTTGTTCTTGAGCCCTTCCGGCACTTCGCCGTTGATGATGCGCTGGGCCAGCCCCTCGACGATGGCGGTCTTGCCGACGCCGGGGGCGCCGATCAGCACAGGGTTGTTCTTGGTACGGCGTTGCAGCACCTGGATGGTACGGCGGATCTCTTCATCCCGGCCGATCACCGGGTCGAGTTTGCCGAGTTCGGCCCGCTCGGTCAGATCGATGGTGTACTTCTCCAGCGCCTGGCGGTTCTCCTCGGCGTTGGCATCATCGATCTTCTTGCCGCCACGTACCTTGTCGATGGCCGCTTCCAATTTCTCCTTGGTAAGACCCTGGGCGCGCAGCAGCTCCCCCAGGTTGCCCTTCTCGTCGAGGGCTGCCAGCACGAACAGCTCGGACGAGATGAACTGATCCTTGCGCTGCTGGGCCAGCTTGTCACAGACATTGAGCAGACGACCGAGGCCGTTGGAAAGTTGCACGTCCCCCTCGACGCCGCTCACCTTGGGCAGGCGGTCGAGCTCCTCGCCGAGACGGGAGCGCAGGGTGTTGATGTCCATCCCGGTCAGGGTCAGCAGCGGACGGATGGAGCCGCCATCCTGATTGAGCAGGGCTGTCATCAGATGGACGGGTTCGATGAATTGGTGGTCACGACCCAGTGCGAGAGACTGGGCATCGGAAATAGCGACTTGGAATTTGCTGGTCAGGCGATCGAGGCGCATTGCACTCCCCCTTTGAAACAGACACGCCGCTTGCGCGGCAAACAACATAACTTTCTGAGATGAAAGATGAGGCCCGTACGGGCTATTTCAAGGGGCAAGCCTGGTTATTTTTTCTGCAGCGAGGGTCGCTGGCAGGATCCCCGCCCTTGCCAGATGCAGGGCGGGAGATTCGTCAAGGCGCCAGCCAGATAATCGAGGCCATGCGGCCAGTCTGACCGTTGCGACGATAAGAGTAGAACTGCTCGCCGTCGCTAAAGGTGCAGTATTCACCCCCATAGACGGCGGTGACGCCCGCTCTTGCCAGCCGCAGCCGGGCCAGCAGGTAGATGTCTGCCAACCATTTCCCCTCATTGGACGAAGGGACGAAGGCCGTAGCCGCTTCCGACTGTTCCGCCATAAAGGCATCGCGCACCTCGCCCCCCACTTCAAAGGCCGTGGGGCCGATGGCGGGACCGAGCCAGGCCAGGATCTCCCCCGGTTCGCAGCCCATGGCGGCGATACTGGCTTCCAGTACCCCCTCCTTCAGCCCACGCCAGCCGGCATGAGCGGCAGCCACCACAGTGCCGGCCCGATCGCAGAACAGCACCGGCAGGCAGTCGGCTGTCATCACTATGCAGGCCTGCCCGGCCTCGTGGGCGCAGGCCGCATCGGCATCCGGCGCAACATCGTACTGGTCACTGACGGAGTGGACGGCAGTGCCGTGTACCTGATTGAGCCAGTTGAGGGGCCCGGGGATCTGCGCCGCCTGCTGCAGGCGGGCGCGGTTGGCCTCGACCTGTGCAGGCTCGTCCCCCACATGGGCCCCCAGGTTGAGACCGGCGAAGACCCCTTCGCTCAGGCCACCATCCCGGGTGGTCGACAGGGCCCTGACATTGCCAGGAGCGGGCCAGTCGGGTTCAATCCAGTTCATCTGTGACTCCTTCCATTCACGGATATAAAAACGGGGCTCCTGAAAGGGAACCCCGTTTGTCATCTCTTCGGACCAGACGACGGCAGAAACCGACGCAGGCCCTATTGCATCAACTCCAGACCAAATCGTCCGGGTTGGCCAGGGTGATAACTGTACGCAGCACTCTCATCGGTACCGACCTGGCATCAACTCCAGACTAAATCGTCCGGGTTGGCGAGCGTATCGGCACGCAGCACTTCCATCAGGTCCAGCATGTCTTGCGGCGTGGCAGAGTGCCACTCCATGACTTCGCCGGTGATGGGGTGAGCCAGCTTCAGCATGGTGGCGTGCAGCGCCTGGCGGTTGAAATTGCGCAGGGCCTGGGTCAGCTCAGGGGTCGCATTGCGCAGCAGGCGCAGACGGCCACCGTAAGCGGGATCACCCACCAGCGGATGCTTGATATGCGCCATGTGGACACGGATCTGGTGGGTACGACCGGTTTCCAGACGCAGACGCAGACGGGTGTGGCCACGGAACTTCTCGTGCACCCGGTAGTGGGTCACGGAAGGACGGCCATTCGGCACCACAGCCATGTGGGTACGCTGGGTCGGGTGACGACCGATGGGGGCATCCACAGTGCCGCCAGCGGTCATGTGACCTATGGCGACGGCCTCGTATTCACGGGTGATCTGACGCGCCTGCAGCGCCTCCACCAGATGGGTCTGGGCCGGGATCGTCTTGGCAACCACCATCAGGCCAGTGGTGTCTTTATCCAGACGGTGCACTATGCCGGCACGGGGTACCTCGGCGATGCCGGGGTAGCGGTGCAGCAGGGCGTTCAGTATGGTGCCGTCCGGCGTACCGGCGCCCGGGTGAACCACCAGGCCGGCCGGCTTGTCGATCACCAGGATGTGTTCATCTTCATAGACAATGTTCAGCTCGATGTTCTGGGCATCCCAGCGGGTGTCGTCTGCCAGTTCCACATTCACATGTACCTGCTGCCCGGCCACCACTTTCTCGCGCGGGGTATTGGCAACCTGACCGTCCAGGGTCACTCTGTCCTGTAAAATCCACTCCTTGATGCGGGTCCGGGAGTAGTCGGGAAACAATTCGGCCAGGGCCTGGTCGAGTCGTTGCCCGAATTGGTGATCCTGAAATTCGCCTGTCAGTTCAATATGCTGGCTCATGTATGGTCTCTTGAGCGGGGGTATCAATTCGAAATAATCCGGGTATTCTAGCTTTTCTTTTAGCCAAGCATAACGGATACTTTGCCAATTTCGTGGAAATGGACCGGATGTTGTTGATGGGAAAGAAGTCTCACCTGCTGATGTCGCTCGCCTTGGTCGCTACCCTGATCACTGGCTGTTCCAGCACCAAACCCAAGGTTCCCGACGAACCGCCGGAAGTCCTGTACCAGAAAGCCCGTCTCAAACTGGACACAGGCAACTACCTGAATGCCATCGAATTGCTGGAAGCCTTGGACTCTCGTTATCCGTTCGGTGCCTACTCAAGTCAGGTGCAGCTCGATCTCATCTACGCCTACTACAAGCAGGATGATACCGCCCAGGCGATCGCCAATATCGACCGCTTCATCCGCCTCAACCCGGCGCACAAGAACATCGATTACGTGTTCTACATGCGCGGCCTGACCAACATGGCGGCAGATTACAACTTCTTCCAGGACTTCCTGGGCATCGATCGGGACGACAAGGATCCTTCCTACGCCCGTCAGGCCTTCCAGGACTTCAAGACCCTGCTGCAGAACTACCCGAACAGCCAGTATGCGGCCGATGCCCGTGCCCGCATGGTCGGTCTGAAGACCCGCCTCGCCCGCTACGATCTGGGGGTGGCCGAGTATTACGTGAAGCGTGATGCCCTGATCGCCGCCGCCAACCGCGCCAAGCTGGTAGTCGAGACCTATCCCGACACAGTGGAGACAGAGAAGGCACTGGAGATCATGGTCAACGCCTACGATACCCTGAAGATGCCGACCCTGGCCCGCCACGCCCGCGAAGTGCTGGCCAAGAACTACCCGGACAATCGCATCGGCCGCGGCTGAGCATGACGGGGACAAAAAACCGATGCCAAGGCATCGGTTTTTTTATGGCTGCAATCTGTCCGCAGAGTGCGCCTTCCATGACGGCGCCCTGCATGCGCCGTCATCTTCATTCAGCTACTTGGCGACGTTGCCCGCCACGTTGAGTGCATCCCAAGCATGGAAAAAGAGCGCATAGGCAAGCGCCGCCATGACTGCCCAGCTACTTGGCCACGTTGCCCGCTACGTTGAGCACGTCCCAGGTGCGGGAGAAGGGCGGCGCGTAGGCAAAGTCCAGCATGCCGAGCTGATCCGTGGTCACCCCCATGGTGATGGCCACCGCCAGGGCGTCGATGCGGTGTACCGCTCCCTTGCGACCCAGGATCTGGCCCCCCAGCAGCCGCTTGCTGCCCGCCTCATAGACCAGCTTGACGTGGATGTCGGACTGGCCCGGGCAGTAGTTGGTGTGGCACTTGTCCTTGATCACCACTGTGCTGTAGTCGATGCCCAATTGTTGGGCCTCTTTCTCAGAAAGCCCGGTGCGGCCCGCCTCCAGCCCCAGCACCTTGAGTGCCGCCGAGCCGAGCGTGCCCGGGAATTCCTGTTCGGCCCCCGCCAGGTTCTCCCCCACCATGCGTCCCAGCTTGTTGGCTATGGTGGCGAGCGGCACATAGACCTGCTGCTGCTTGACGCTGTGCCAGACGCTGGCGCAATCGCCCGCCGACCAGACGTTGGCCAGCGAGCTGCGCCCCTGACGGTCGACCTTGATGGCGCCGTTGCCGAGCCGCGCTATACCGGTATCGGCCAGGAACTCGGTGTTGGGCCTGACCCCGGTGCAGACCACGACGATATCGGCCTCGTACTCACCCTGGTCGGTGCGCACGCCGGTCACCCGACCATCCCCCAGCAAAGCCTGGACCCGCTCGCCGAGATGCAGGGAGACCCCCTGCTCCCGCAGTTCGGTCTCGATGTGCTGGGTGATCTCGCTGTCGAACGCCTCGGGGATGACCCTGTCCGCCAGCTCGATGAGGCGTACCTCCTTGCCCTGATGGACCAGGGCCTCGACCACCTCCAGCCCGATAAAGCCGGAGCCGATCACCACCGCCTTCTTGCTGCGCGGATCCTGCACCGCCCCCTTGAGCGCCAGCCCATCGGCCATCCGGCGCAGGCCGAACACACCCTGCTGCTGCAAGCCGGGAATGGGGGGCATCTGTTCGCGGGCACCGGTGGCGATCATCAGCCGATCGTAGCGATCGGTAAAGCTGTCGCCCTTGTGCTCCACCCGCAGAGTCTGGGCGGCCGCATCTAGACTCAGCACCCTGTGGCCAATCTTCACCTCTATCCCCTTGGCGGCGAACTGCTCCGGGGTGAACTCGGCCATGTAGCCGAGCTCCTGGAAATCGTCCCCCACGAAGTAGGGCAGACCGCAGGCGCCGAAGGAGATCACCTCTGAGGCTTCATACACCACAATCTCGGCGTCCCTGGCCAGACGGCGCGCCTTGGCCGCCGCACTCATGCCGGCGGCTTCGCCACCGATGATCACAATACGCATAGCTTGACTCCAGTCACGACAGGGGAGGCTTCGCCTCCCCTTTTCATATACAAATCAGAAGATGAGGCCCGGTCAGACCGCGGACTCTTCCCCGTCCAGGCTGACCTCGGCATCGTCGTTGAAGACGGCCATGTCGGTCTGTCCCATCAGCCGGCTGGTGAGGGTGCCGGCCGTGATGGAGCCGGAGACGTTGAGGGCGGTGCGGCCCATGTCGATGAGGGGCTCGATGGAAATGAGCAGCCCCGCCAGGGCCACCGGGAAGTCCAGCGCGGAGAGCACGATCAGCGCCGCGAAGGTGGCGCCGCCCCCCACACCGGCCACCCCGAAGGAGCTGACGGTGATGATGGCGATGAGCGTCATGATGAAGCCGGGATCCAGGGGATTGACCCCCACGGTCGGGGCTATCATCACTGCCAGCATGGCCGGATAGATGCCGGCACAGCCGTTCTGGCCTATGGTAGCGCCGAAGGAGGCGGCGAAGTTGGCGATGCCCGCCGGGATGCCGAGGGCCCGGGTCTGGGTCTGCACGTTCATGGGGATGGAGCCCGCACTGGTGCGCGAGGTGAAGGCAAAGGCCAGCACCGGCATGATCTTCTTCAGGAAGCGCAGCGGGTTGATGCCCACCAGGCTCACCAGCAGCAGATGCACCAGGAACATGATGGCGATGGCACCGTAAGAGGCCAGCACGAAGTTCAGCAGGTTGATGATGTCCGCGTAGTTGGAGCCGGACACCACCTTGGCCATCAGCGCCAGCACTCCATAAGGAGTGAGGCGCAGCACCAGAGTCACCATGCGCATGACGATGGCGTGGGCGACCTGCATGAAGCGCTCGAAGCTGGCAAAGATCTCGGGCTGCTTGCGGGCGATGCCGGTGGCAGAGAGGCCGATGAAGATGGAGAAGATCACCACGGCTATGGTGGAGGTCTTGCGTGAACCCGTCATGTCGAGGAAGGGGTTGGCCGGGATGAACTCCAGCACCATCTTGGCAAGAGACATGCTCTCGACGCTGCCGAGGCTGGTCTGCAGGGCCGCGCCACGGGCCGTCTCGGCGGCGCCAGCGGTGAGCCCCTCGGCACTCAGACCGAACAGGTTGGACATCAGTATGCCCGCCCCGGCGGCGATCATGGTGGTGAAGATCAGCACCCCTATGGTCAGGGCGCTGATCTTGCCGAGGGCGCTGCCGCCGCTGAGCTTGAGGATGGCGCCTATGATGGAGACCATGATGAGTGGGATGATGATCATCTGCAGCAGTTTCACGTAGCCGCTGCCGACCAGATCCAGATAGTCGCCGGTCTGGACCAGCACCTCGGAGCCGACACCGTACAGCAGTTGCAAGGCCCAGCCGAACAGGACCCCGAGCCCGAGCCCCGAGAAGACGCGACGGGTGAAGCTGACGTGGGTCTGCTGCAAGCGGTAGAGAAACAGCAGCAACATGACCAGGATGGCCAGATTACCGATAACGCTAAGAGTCATGAGATTCCCCAAAAATAAACGGGCGAGGCCCGAGATGGATGGACGGGCGCACCCTGCGCCTCGCCCCGAAACTGGCCGCATCGTGGCGGCACGCCCCCCGTTCGGGGTGACGTCAATATCTGTAAAAACCGGGGGCGGCCAGTGCCGCCCCCCTCATCATCCGGCCTTGCCCTGTTGCTTGGCCCGCATGATGTTGATGATCTCTATGTCGGTATCCAGCATCCCCTGTTTCGAGAGCCGGCCCAGGTTCGCTATGGTCTGGTCCACGTCATCGGAGACGATGCCCTCGCTCTGGGGCACGTGCAGGTTGTTGATGGCCATCAGCGACGACTTGACCGCCGCCGAGGTGGAAGTGGACACCTTCATGGAGCAGGCGCTGCCTGCGCCGTCGCAGATGATGCCGGAGACGTCACCAATCATGTTGTTGATGCAGTGGCTGATCTGCTCGAACTGGCCTCCCAGCAGCCAGGTGATGGCGGCCCCCGATCCCATGGCGGCGGTACTGGCGGCACACAGGGCGGAGAGCTTGTTCTGGTAGGCCTTGATGTAGATGGCCACCAGGTGGCTCATCACCAGGGCACGGGCCAGCTGCTCGTCATCGGCCTTGAGGAAGCGGGCGGCGGCGACCACCGGCATGGTGGCGGCTATGCCCTGGTTGCCCGAGCCCGAGTTGGACATGGCGGGCAGCATGGCGCCGTCCATGCGTGCATCGGAGGCGGCGGAGGACAGCCGCATGGCCAGGGTCATCAGATCGTCCGAGAGCAGCTTGCGCTCCACCTGTTCGGTCAGGATCTTGCCGATGCGCAGGCCATAGCCCTGCAGGCCCTCATCCGCCAGCGCCTGGTTCATGCTGGCCGCCTCGCGGATGAACGCGATCTCGGTCAGCGGCACCTCAAGGGCAAACGCCACGATCTCCCGCAGCGTCATGGCCGGCTTGTCGGATTTCGCGGGCTGGATCTGCACCCCGGGGGCACTGTCCTGCTCCATCAGCACCTCGCCATCCTTTTCCAGCAGTACGATGCGGGTGTGATCCGTGCAGATCACCACACGGGCGCTATGACCATCGGCCTCGGCCAGCACCTCGGCGTAGAGGACGTCCGGCACGTCCTTCACATCCACCTTGATGATGGGCAACAGCGCCTTGGCGGCATCCACCTGGGCCGGGGTGAGCGTTTTGAGCACCTCCAGACCCGCATCCGGGTTGCCCCCGGTGATGCCGACGGCGGCGGCGACCGGCAGGCCAATCATGCCGGTGCCGGGGACCCCGACCCCCATGCCGTTCTTGAACAGGTTGCCGCTGACCCAGACGCTGATGCGGGTCGGGACCTGCCCCAGCAGCTTGCGGCAGTTGGCGGCGGCCAGCGCCACCGACATGGGTTCGGTGCAGCCCAGGGCCGGCACCACTTCACGCTTGAGCAGAGTAATAAAGTCGGTCCATTGTGCTTTCATCTGTGGTTTCTCTGGTTCACTGTGCCGCAGGCATCGTATCGGGGTATGGGTGCTATCTGGAGGGCCGCCCGCCGGGCCACCCCGTCCATGTCACTTTATTTGATTCTAGTGGCGCGAGCCTCAAATAAAATTGAGCCCCCTCGCCTTTTGCCGCCATTATGCCTTCCAGCGGGGGCAACGTCACCGGATTGCTGCCCTGCCGCTGGCAACGGATCCCCTCATCCGGCCAAGGCCCTTTGTCATCAATGTCTTGCCCACCCCCGTGAAAAGCGGGCAATAAAAAAGGAG
>ERZ724503.1380-NODE-1380-length-11252-cov-5.510047_pt1 | contig 11252 bp, 8 predicted proteins | sample MGYA00376036_ERZ724503 | MGnify/ENA primary metagenome ERZ724503 (study PRJEB28724, sample SAMN07190885) | wastewater metagenome | isolation source: influent of sewage treatment plant in Hong Hong | place: Hong Kong | collected 2016-03-17 ...
TGGCAGATTCACACTACATTCGAGGGTATAAATCTATAGAAAAATCCCGTTAAGAAATCTCAGGTCTGCCACATATAGCGATTTTGACTTTTCCAGCACCGTGGAATCTGCCACACATAACGGTTTTCATTCAGCCTGTTGGTACGTCCAGCGACCGGCAAGCATAGTGCCAAGCACATGCTCGGGCATGGCACGCATGGCCTCCGGAGAATCGATTATGCTCGGATCACAGTCCAGAAGCACCAAATCGGCCGCGTCTGCGTCCCGCAAAGCCACGCGTCCGACCGCGGTGGACGAAGCGAGCGCCGTTTCAAAATCAAGGCACTGCTCAGGTTGGAAAGGCTCGCGGTCGGAACTTTCCGTACCGAATACCGCCGCGGAGATGGCCAGCCATGGGTCCAGCGGCGCGACCGGCGCATCCGACCCCATGAGCAGTTTGGTCCCCGCCTTATGCAGACTATTGAATGCGTAGGGGATTCCGGCGGGGGCGCCCCAGAATCGCGCGATGACGTCACGATCGTCCATGGCGTGCTGCGGTTGGATGCTTGCGGCAAGTCCCAGCTGCGCGAGTCGCGGAATGTCGCACTCCTTGAGCATTTGGGCATGCTCAATGGAACCATGCGCATGGGTGCGTTCGGCACAATCAAGCACAATGGTGTTCGCTTCATCGCCGATGGCATGACAGGCGATGTCGAAGCCATGTTCGACGGCGAGTCGCATGTACGACTCGATTTGCTCAGGGGCATAGCTCAATGTGCCGTAGGTTTCCGGTCTGATGCCCGAATATGGCATAGAACAGTAGGCGGAACGGGTGTTGAGCGAGCCATCGGAGATCATCTTCATCGCGCCGACGTGACCCAAACCATGACTTCCGGGCAATTCGTCTCCGGTGTGCCAGCCGTCGTCGATGGCTTGTCGGAGTCTCTCGGGATATATGCCAGCCTCGACACGCAGACCATCAAGCCCTTGCGAGAATCGGCTAATCCACGTGTCGATGTTCTCCGCCATCTCATAGTCGCGCACGCCGACCACGCCTTTACTCGCAGCGTCGTGTTCGGCGTTGCGCAACAGATGCATCAGCTCATTGGCCGCACCAGGTCCTTTGTCCAGCTTGCAGTAGGCGTCGAACCACTCAAGCTCGCCGACGAGTCCGGATTCGTCCACATCTACGCCAAGCTTGCGCGCGGCGGCAGAGTTCACCCAACCGCAATGCATATCGGCACTTGACAGCGCCACCGGCTGGTCTCCCGCCACCGCATCGATCGCGGCCAGGGTCGGCTGGGCGTCATCGGACCACAGGGAATGCCGGAAGCGCATGCCGACCACATATTGGTTCGGGTCGAGTGCGCCGCTTTCACGACGCTCCTCCAAGTGTCGACGCAACATGTCGAGCGCTTCGCCGGCACTGCGTGCATCAATCAGATCGAGCCGTCCCAACGTGTACGACCACTGCGTGAAATGCGTGTGGCAGTCCCACAATCCGGGAATCACCCATATCTTCGAAGCAGCATCCGTTGGCCTTTCCGAAGGTCGCACCGAAGCTATTCGCCCGTGACCGACAGCAATGTCGACCGGCTTATCCGAACCTACGAAACACACGTTTTCAATCACACACGGCTCGCCCATACATCCTCATTTCAACGTGATGTTCTACCCGTGCCATGGTATCCCGCAGCAGCGCAGCAGCGCACGTTCGTCTCAATCAGGCATGCCGGCGGCCGACTGGTTATCCACATTTTTTTGCGCATAACCTCGGTTATCCACTTATCCACTGTTTTTCGAATGCGAATAGACAACGTCCCATCCGAGGAATCAGAACAATGCAACATGCGTTACAGTTCATGCGCGAAGGCACGGATTCCTCGCAGGAAAGCCGTTGCAGGATCGCTCTGATTCGCAATGGGCTACCATGTCCGAAAGTCAACTGGAAGGTTCGACTGAACAATGGGAAAATCGCGCTTTTGGATATGGCCTATCCAGATATAAAAGTGGCCATCGAATACGACGGAAGACATCACGCCGGCCAATGGCTCGCCGACAGCAAGAGACGTGAAGCCTTAGAAGATGACGGTTGGGCATACATTCAAGTGACCGCCGAAAACCTTATGAACGACTTCGAGGAACGGGCACTCGCGCAACGAGTGGCCGACCGGATGAGCCAACGATTAAGCAAGCCCATCATGCTCTGTCAAAGAATGTCCTCGGGAAGGATACACATCCGCATAACGTCTCTCGCCAATGGAAGCAGAAAGATTCTCATCTGAAAGCCACTATATGTGGCAGATTTGCCATCCCCAGACAAACCAAAACCGCTATATGTGGCAGACCAGACCGGTTTCAAGCCTCAAAAGACCCCAATCAGTACCCCCTAGACGAGATTTTCCTTGGGAGACTGCCACATATAACGGAAATCATTTTTCTGAAATGCCAAAAACTGCCACATATAGGACATTTCAAACTGAAAACACGGCATAGGCATATCACCTTTTTCGTCAGATCGAAGACAGCATTTCGAAAACGTCATCATCATCGACGACGAGGCTATCGATTTTGCGGCGGCCGAGTTCGCACAGCCATTCGTCGGGTTCCGTATCGGCGAGCGCACGGATGTCGAGATGCAACGGCTTGTGCCTTCCGACCACCACCTCGTTAGCATCCACAGCTTGGACCGGCCCGTCGAAATGGGCAAAGGCACCATCCGAAACATCCAACCGATCCGTCCGACCCGGAAGGCGTGCGGCACTTCCCACCGATCCTTCCGTACCGTTCGAATTACCCGGGGCACCCGCACGGCCACCAGTCGGACATATGCCCAACACCGCCGCATACGTGTCATATAGCCCGCGTCGACGTACAGCGTATTCGGCATCAGATTCCTCCGCATGTTTTCTGCCGTCCACAATGTACGGCATTCCTGTGGTGATGTAGTGGAAGAAATGGCGATTGATGGCGTCGCATTCCGCCCGCATCACGTCATATACCACTTCCACACCGTTTTCCTCAAGAATGCGAAGTCCTTTGCCGGCCACGATGGGATTCGGATCGATCGAACCGACCACGACGCGCGTTATGCCGTGCGAAAGAATTAGATCGGTGCATGCCGGCTGCGATCCGACATGGCAGCAAGGTTCGAGAGTGTCGATGACCGTGGCTCCATGCATGTCGACACCATGCTCGTCGGCATAGTCGAAGGCCATGCGTTCCGCATGCGGTCCGCGGTAGCGGTCGTGGTATCCGGCTGCGAGAATCTCGCCGTCGCGGACCACCACCGTGCCGACCAACGGATTCGGATTCACCCAACCGGCTCCCTTATGGGCCAGTTCCAGCGCCTGCGTCATGTATTTCCGATATTGAGGCATGTCATCCATGGTTCCAAGCATATTGCGTCGATTGCGGTCCCACATTTCAAAATCGCCATGAGACATTTCGTAAATGGATAGGCGCGAACCGGTCATCCGTCCCATCGCCGTACGGCGTCGCACAATGACGCCATACAATGTTGGCAGACCAGCAAAGGAACCAGCGAGAGGAAGCACCACATGCAGCGCGAAATCATGACGTCCATTCCGTTTTTGAGCCAGCCGTCGACGGAGGCGCTCAATACGCCCGAGGATCTTGCCGTCGCACAGGATCTCAAAGACACGCTTGACGCACATCGCAATGGCTGCGTCGGCATGGCCGCAAACATGATCGGCGTCTCGAAGAGCATCATTGCATTCGTGGACGAGGATTTCGGCGGTCGCATCTTCGTAATGTTCAACCCGACGATCACTGCGAAAGACGGCGCCTACGACGCCTCCGAAGGCTGCCTGTCTCTCAAAGGCGAGCGCCGCACGGTCCGCTTCCAGCGCATTGAGGTCTCGTATGCGGATCGCAAGTTCCGCGAGCGCCATGCCACATTCACTGGTTTCACCGCGCAGATCATCCAGCACGAGATCGATCATTGCGAAGGCATTATCATTTAACGACTTTTTCAGGCATGGCACCTAGCGGCTTTTCGGGCGCTCCATCTAGCGACAGGCTTAGGAAAAATCGTTTGATGTAACAATCGTACGTAACCGCCTTACGTTACAGTTTCCGTAATGCACCGTAGGGCAGTGTCAAAGGAGATTTCATGGGTGCCATCGATATGTTCAACGATTTCGTCAAACTCATTGAAAGCGAGTCCCTGCCCGTCGAAGCCGTTGCGATTGCGGATGGCGACGCCATTATCGCGGAACGTCATTTCGTTCCCGACCAGGATCGCAATATTTATTCCCATACGAAAAGTTATGTTTCGACGGCTATTGGCATTGCGATTGAAGATGGCTTGCTGTCGCTCGATTCGCGATTGGTCGACTCGTTCCCCGAGTATGTTCCCTCCGATGCGCAACTGGAGTTGGGCCAGATCACGCTGAGGCACTTGCTGACTATGTCGAGCGGTTTCAATCATGCGTATTTGATGAACCCTGACCGGCGCAGTGGTGTTGGTGCGCCTGATTATTTACGGTACATGTTCTCTCGCAGGGTTGAGGTGGATCCCGGCAGCACGTTTTGCTATTCGTCTGCGGATTCTGATTTGGCGGGCCGCATGTTGGAGCAGGCTGCCGGCATGCGTCTTGGCGAGTATTTGTATGGCACGATTTTTTCCAAGTTGGATCAGGGTTGGCCTGTTTGGGAATGTGATCCGCAAGGTCATCCGATTGCAGGCGGCGGGATCTACATGTCGCTTGCGAATATGTTGAAACTTGGCCAGGTCTATTTGAATGATGGCACTTGGCATGGCACGCGCATTGTCAGCGAATCGTGGGTCAAGCAGGCTTCCGGTAAGCAGATCGACACTCCGTATAGCAATATTTGGACGTGCGGTTATGGCTATCAGTTCTGGATGTCGCCTTATGAGGGGGCATATCGTGCGGATGGTGCGTACGGTCAGATTACTACGGTTTTGCCGAAGCAGGGTTTGGTTGTTGCGATTCAATGCCCGGAATCTGGTGATTTCGACAATATCGTTCGTCCTGCTTTGCATGAGCATCTGCTGCTTCCGCTTACTGCCTGAGCGCACGACTTTCGCCCATACCGTCGTGTAGATGGGGTATGGGATAATTATGCACGGTATTGTGCGTGGGTTGCGTTCCGGAATCCTTGATTGAGTTTCCGTTGACCGCTCATGCAACACGCTGGAATTCCAACGTTTCTTAAGGATGGAACACAACATTGGCTGAATTCATTTACCAGATGATCAAGGCCCGCAAGGCTTACGGCGACCGTGTGATTCTCGATGACGTGACTTTGAGCTTCCTGCCAGGCGCGAAGATTGGCGTTGTTGGCCCGAACGGCATGGGTAAGTCCACGCTGCTGAAGATCATGGCCGGACTCGACACCGTGTCTAATGGCGAGGCTTCTTTGACTCCGGGTTATACCGTCGGCATTCTGCAGCAGGAACCACCGCTGGATGACACCAAGACTGTTGGCGAGAACATCAAGATGGCGTTCGGCGAGATCGCTGAAAAGGTGGCTCGTTTCAATCAGATTGGCGAAGAGATGGCCAATCCGGATGCCGATTTCGATGCTTTGATGGATGAGATGGGCAAGCTGCAGAACGATATCGATGCTGCAAACGGTTGGGATCTTGATTCTCAGCTTGAGCAGGCTATGGATGCTTTGCAGTGCCCGGATCCGGATACTCCGGTAACGGTATGCTCCGGTGGTGAACGCCGTCGTGTGGCATTGTGCAAGCTGCTGCTGGAGGCTCCTGATCTGCTGCTGCTTGACGAGCCTACCAACCATCTTGACGCCGAGTCGATTCTGTGGTTGGAGCAGTTCCTGCACCAGTACAAGGGTGCCGTCATCGCCGTTACCCACGATCGTTACTTCATGGATAACGTGGCCGAGTGGATCTGCGAGGTCGACCGTGGCCAGCTGTACCCGTATAAGGGCAACTACACCACGTATTTGGAGACCAAGGCCAAGCGTATGGAGATCCAGGGCGCCAAGGATGCCAAGCTCGCCAAGCGCCTGAAGAGCGAACTTGATTGGGTGCGCTCTTCGCCGAAGGCCCGTCAGGCCAAGAACAAGGCTCGTCTGGAGCGTTACGACCAGATGGAGCAGGAGGCACGCAACAACAAGAAGCTTGACTTCTCCGAGATTCAGATTCCGGCCGGCCCGCGCTTGGGCTCTACTGTGCTGGAAGCCGAGCATATTCACAAGGCGTTCGGCGACCGTGTGTTGATCGACGATCTGAGCTTCACGCTGCCGCGTAACGGTATTGTCGGCGTGATCGGCCCGAACGGTGTGGGTAAGTCCACCCTGTTCAAGACCATCGTTGGCCTTGAACCGTTGACGTCTGGCTCGTTGAAGATCGGCGAAACCGTGCAGATCAGCTATGTGGATCAGAATCGCGCCGGTCTTGACCCGAATAAGAACCTGTGGGAGGCCGTGTCTGACGGTCTTGACTTCATTGAGGTTGCTGGCGTTGAAGTACCGACCCGCGCGTATGTGGCGTCCTTCGGTTTCAAGGGTTCCGACCAGCAGAAGCTCACCGGCGTGCTGTCCGGTGGTGAACGCAATCGTCTGAATCTTGCGTTGACCCTGAAGCAGGGCGGCAACCTGCTGCTGCTCGACGAACCGACCAACGATCTTGATGTCGAAACTCTTGAATCGCTTGAAAACGCACTGCTTGGCTTCCCGGGCTGCGCTGTGGTGATCTCTCACGACCGTTGGTTCCTCGACCGCGTGGCCACGCATATTCTCGCATGGGAAGGCGATGACGAGAATCCAGCCAAGTGGTACTGGTTCGAAGGCAACTTCCAGGCCTATCAGGAGAACCGTGTCGCTCGTCTCGGCGAAGATGCGGCTCGCCCCCACCGTCTCCATCGCAAGCTAACGCGCTAAGCCGTTAAGCAGACAGTCCTGTGGACTGTCTGTAGGCTTAGCCTGAGTGAGGCGACAGCCGAACGAAGGCAACAATGAGCCTTGCGAAGCAAGACCATAATTGCAGGGCCACAGGCTAGCCGTTAAGCAGACAGTCCTGTGGACTGTCTGTAGGCTTAGCCTGAGTGAGGCGACAGCCGAACGAAGGCAACAATGAGCCTTGCGAAGCAAGACCATAATTGCGAACGTTACTCGCAAATTTCAGCAAAGCGCCGTGCTTCGTTACGAAGTGCGGCGCTTTGCCGTATGTGAATCGTTTGACGATTACCTGCCGTTCACGCTTCTCACGCATTCGTTACAAAACAATCCGGCGAAATTTACCGCCCTTGCGTAGACTCGTTTCCAGAACGAAGCGTTTATCGTATGCGACTCAAAGAATCGAGGCCCGTTATGACACAGACAGCGCAGACAGCAATAACTCCGTTACAACGGTTGGCGAAGGTGCTTCAGCTGGGCACGCCTTCCACGTACCGCAGCCACACATATGTGAATGGCGAAAGCCTGTATTTCCCCACTGGCCGCGTGTACGGCGGTCAGGTGATCGCGCAGGCCATGATGGCCGCATCCAAAACGGTTCCGCCATCTCGTCTGCCGAATTCGATTCATGGCTATTTCATTTCCGCCGGCGATATTCGTCAGGATTTGCTGTTTGATGTGGAGAATCTGCGTGATGGCCGCTCGTTTTCCGCTCGTCGCGTGAATGTCACGCAGGCTCAGGGTTCGATTCTGACGGCCATCGCCAGCTTCCAGGAGCAGGGTCAGGATGGCATTGAGTTCGCCGATCCCATGCCGGAAGGCGTGCCGGAGCCGGAAACGTTGACCAGTGCGAAGCAGCTGATGGAGCCGTTTGCCGAAAAGTCTTCGTATGCCAAATACTATGCGGAAAAGTCGCCGTTCGACATTCGTCATGTGACGCGCACGATCATGCTGGGTGCCGATAAGAAGAGCGCCAGTAACGATTCCGGCAAGCAGATGGTGTGGATGAAGGCCGACGGCACGGTTGACGTTCCGCAGGTCATGCATCGTGCGATGTTGGCTATGGGTTGCGATCAGGTGATGCTGGAGCCGGTGTTGCGTCGTGCCGGGTTAAGTATTGCCACGCCTGGCATTTCGTTCGCTTCGATCGATCATTCGATGTGGTGGTATCGCGATATCGACATCAATCAGTGGCATTTGTATGTGCAGGATACGCCTACCGCGGCTCACGGCCGTGGCTTGGGGCAGGCGAAGGTATACACGCAGGATGGCGAGCTTGTTGCCTGCATGACTCAGGAGGCGATGATCCGTGTTCCTGAGGAGGATTTGAAGAAGTAAGGACAATCAGGCTTTCGTTTGGGTTGCCGATTTGGTTGCCGCGGCCGCGTAACGGTTTCGTTGCGTGGCCGTTTTCATTTTCGGGCTTTCCGGACCGTCGATTGGTGGGATTTGACACAACCACTCCCCCACAATGCCGATGATCATGTCAGCGATGCATACGATTGCCGCGATCGCGCATTCGAGGATGGCCTGACTGTAGAACGTCGCCTCACCATGCGGCAGGCTCATGATGAGCTGTCCACCATACCAGCCGGCCAACGCCGCTCCTGCCACGCCCAACGCTTTGCATGACACCAGTGTGGCGAACGCCTTCTGCGGGTCCAAAGGTTTCAGCTGCGCGCGTTTTTCGGGATCCGTGGTGGTGTATTTGTGGATCTGCAATGCCATATACAGCACGACGAATCCCAGAATCGCCAACACCACGGGCACGATCCATGGAGCGCCGACCAATGGCAAACCTGAAATCTCGCCATATTTCGCCAATCCCATACCGGCCAGCAATCCTAATGCGGCAGCGAGAACATAGCACCACCAAGGGGTTCTGCGCGCTTTCATAGCGTACCTCCGATGATCCAATTGTCGGTCAGCAGTCCCACTTGCGCGGTATCGGGGGCCATGGCCAGCAGGAATGATACCGGATCCTTGCCCAGTCGCGCATCGGGATCCATGTCGAGCCATGGCGCAAGCACTGCGGCATGGTTGCGTGCGGTGGGCCACGGCACCTTGCAGTCAGGCTCATCGCATGTCACGCCTTCCATGTCGATCAGGTCGAGATCGAAGTCTTCGCCGACGGAGGCTTCCACATTGCTTAATGCTTCGATCAGATCATGGGCGCCCATGCGCGTGGAAATCTGGATTACCGCGGCCATTTTGTCGGGGAGTCCGTCGAGTTGGCTCACATGGTAGAGGGGTGAGATGCCCTCGACTTGGTTGCCGGGAATGCCGTCCAACGTGACGATGGCCATGCGGAACTGCTGTTCGGCATCGGTTGCTGGGCTGTCCAGTGAGATCACCGCACGTTTCGATGCGGGTTCTAGCTGTGCAGAAGCGAGTGCGGCCACTTTGGCTGCGGCGGTTCCTTCCGGCAAATCGCTGGAATCGATCGCATCATACGCTTCGCCCATATCATCCGCATCGCCCGCATTATTGGCATCGCAGGCAAGGTCGTCGGTACCGTAGCCGGTCGGGCTTTCCACCATCCAATCATCTGCGATTTCGTCGATATGGTCGCGATCGGTCGATTCATGGAGGAGTTGAGCCACGGAACCGGCATGTTCGCCCGGCAGTTCGGCATCGGGTTCGAGCGCCAGCCACGGCCCCAGCACGAACGCCCGCTGCCATGCACGGGGGTGAGGCAGCGTCAGGTCCGGATCGTCGCTGCTCTGACCGTCAAAATCGATGATGTCCAGATCAAGTGTGCGCGAAGTCCAATGGTCGGTACGCACTCGACCATGTTCGGCTTCGATGCGCTGCAATCCTCGCAGCAGTTCCATTGCCGACAATTTGGTGGTCACGGAAACAACCGCATTGTAAAAGTCGGGGGTACCATCGGGCATGCCCCACGCATCGGTACGGTACAGCGGCGAAATGCCCGTAACCTGAGTGGACGCCAGTCCGTCGATCGAACGCACCGCGTCACGCAAGGTGGCCACTACATCGCCCTGATTGCCACCCATGGCAATGATGGCATGATGCACTTGCGATGCAGCCGAAGTTGTTTCACGAGAACGTTCCACGGTTACGCTCACATCGTCGAATGGTACGACGATTGGCGCACTCGGCTTATGCACGGTCACTTGCGTTCGCGCCACGGCAGGATATTCAAGAATCATGCTGGCAATGCGATCGGCCAGTTTTTCGATGAGATCGACATGATCGCCTTCGATAATGGCGACTATTCCTTTGGCGATGGCACCGTAATCGACGGTGTCGTGCAGATCGTCGGAATGCCCGGCTGGCGCAAGATCCAGAAACAGCGTGGCGTCGACGACGAACGTCTGCGCACGCTCATGTTCGAAATCAAGCACACCGTGTTTGCCGACCGCGCGAACGCCAGTCAATCGAATCTGATCCATGCCAGCCTTTCTTTGCATATCTCAAGGTTTAATGGTGGAAATGCGTTGCCGCTCCTACGCTGTCAGGAACGCACGACGTATGCGAGCACCGCGTATCAGGCGTTAGCGAAAGCACGCCACGCATTGCCGATCGCCACCGCGTCACGGCTTTTCTCCACGTCATGCACGCGCACGGCCCACGCTCCATATTCGGCGCACAAGGCGCTGATGGCGGCGGTCGCATTGTCTTTGCTGCCCATGCTTGGCTCGTCGATACCGGCATCGGCAAGCGCCGCGCCGACGAATCGTTTGCGCGAGGCTCCGATCAGCACCGGATACCCGGTGGCGTTGAACCGCTCCAACGCCACCATCAGCGGGAAGTTATGTTCGACGCTCGGTTTGGAGAATCCAAGACCCGGATCGATGATGATCTGTGACGGCGAGACGCCTGCCTGAAGCACGTCGTCGACCTGCTTCATGAGTTCGTCATACACGTCGTTCACCACGCCATTGGCGTACACGGACGTATCAGCGTCAGGCACGTCGCCTGCAGAGCCGGCAAGCCAACCGCGCCAATGCTGCACAATGTAAAGGCTTTCCGCGTGTTCGGCCACCACATGGGGCACTTCGCGGTCCAGCTGACCGCCGGACACGTCGTTGATGATCTGCGCACCATGCTCCAACGCCATGCGAGCCACCGATGCGCGCGTAGTGTCGATGGACAGCACCGCGCCTTCCGGAATCAGCGCATCCACAGCACCTAGCACGCGGTTTTGCTCGTCTTCCTCACTGACACGTTTGGCTCCGGGGCGAGTGGATTCGGCACCGATATCGATGATGTCAGCCCCATCTTTCATCATCGCTTCGCCGTGCGCTTTCGCATTCGCAGGATCGAGCCATAACCCTCCATCGGAGAACGAATCCTCCGTAATGTTGAGCACGCCCATCACCAGCGTACGGTCACTATCA
>ERZ724503.1382-NODE-1382-length-11244-cov-7.737778_pt1 | contig 11244 bp, 10 predicted proteins | sample MGYA00376036_ERZ724503 | MGnify/ENA primary metagenome ERZ724503 (study PRJEB28724, sample SAMN07190885) | wastewater metagenome | isolation source: influent of sewage treatment plant in Hong Hong | place: Hong Kong | collected 2016-03-17 ...
ATATTCTTGAGGAATAAACTCTGGTTTTGTGTTGTTAAAATCTTCTATTTTCATGCCCGTACATCCTGTAAATAAAATTGTTGCTAAAAAAATAAATATTAAATTTTTCATGCGATTAATCCTCTGTTTAAATCTATATTTTGGTCTCTTGTAAAAACCAATTGATGAAGATTTATATTTCTTGTTAAAAATGCAGCTTCACAATAGTTTAGATACATTTTCCACATTCGTATAAAATAGTTATCAAAACCTAAATTCTTTACTTCTTCTAATTTTTTTTCAAAATTTTCATGCCAAATATTCAACGTTTTTGCATAATCTTCTGTAAACTCTTCAAGATGATTTAGATTTAATCTTGTGTGTTTTGATGTCACTTCAAGGATTTTAGAGATGCTAGGAAGATGACCTCCTGGGAAAATATATTTTTGTATAAAATCAGTTCCTTTTGAATAATCTTTATATCTTTGATCAGGCATTGTGATTACTTGAAGAACTAAAACTCCATTTGGTTTTAGTAACTCTTGGCATTTTTTAAAGAAGATATGAAAATACTCACGTCCTACCGCTTCAAACATTTCAACAGCAATTATTGCATCAAATTTTCCGTTTAAATCTCTATAATCTTTTAGTAAAATATCGATTTTATCTTCTACATTATGCTCTTTAAATCTATTCTCGCAAAGCTTTTTTTGCTCAACACTTAACGTTACCGTTGTTACATCACAACCTTTATCATTTGCCAAATGAAGTGCCATAGCTCCCCAACCTGAGCCAATTTCTAAAACTTTAGAACCTTCTTTTAAGTTTAGTTTTGATGAAAGTTTTTCAAGTTTGTTTTTTTGTGCTTCATACAAATCTTGATTTTTGTGAGAAAACACAGCACTTGAATACATCATCGTCTCATCAAGCATTAGTTTGTAAAAATCATTTGATAAATCATAGTGCGCCGAGATATTTTTTCTTGAGTTTGTTTTTGAATTTTTTCGTAAATTATGTTTGATTTTATTAAAAATTGGCATTAAATTTATTAGTTTATTTTTTTCATTTTCACTTGTAGTTCCAAGATATTGGGCATTTAAAAGTGCTAATTCTAATAGTTTTGTAAGATTTGAAGTTTCAAAATCTTTATCTATGTAACTCTCACAAAAACCAATATCACCATAAAGTATGGTTCTACTAAAAAATCTATTATCATATATTTCTAAAGTGATTTTTTCTTCAACTTTTTTTTCTCCATAAAGTTTGATATTTCCATCTTTATAGATTACTTCAAGTGTTCCTAGTTTTATTTTTGAAAAGAAGTTATCTCCAAATTTGTTCCATAATATTTGCATTTTTAATACCTCCTTATTTTGTCATTTTCTCTTGGAAAATAGATTTTTAACCCTTTTAAATAGAGTCTAATTGCTTGATAATAGGTTCTACTTACCACTAAAAAAGTGCTAAACATATATCGAAAAAATATTTTTAGTATATTTTTAAAAGTATAGGGCTTTGCTTTTGAGTTAAAAATCGCTGTTAATTTATGCTGTTTATCTTCATATAAATCAACTTTTATAAATAGTTTGTTTTGGTCATACTTTAGCTCAAACTCATAAACTCCCTCACACTCAAAAAAAGGTGAAACATACATATCTTTTTTTACAACTCCAAAATATGAATTTGCATTTTTTTGATGTTTTTCAAGTTTTAAAGGGTAAACAACACGACCGTTGTTGTAGTTATGAACTTCAGCTAAAATATGAGTTGGAAGGTTTTCTTCATCAAATAAAACTAAAACACTAATTGGATTAAAAACAAAGTTTAAAACCCTAGGAAGTGTGAAAAATCTCATTTTAGAAGTTGTTTTTAAATCAAATTTTTTTAAAAGTTCTTCTATATTTTTTATAAAATCAAGACTAGTTCCAAAGTGGTCAAAACTTTGTAGACTCATAAAATTTAGTTTGTTTATAGAAAAGATTCTGTTTTCTAAACTTTTTAAATCAAATACATCAATATCAAGCAGATAAAAGTTATATTTAAAATCATGCTTTTTAGGAAGAAATCTTTTATGATAGATAGTTCCTTCAAAAATATTGTGATTTGATAGATTTTGCATTTTAGAACTCACATCCAAGTTTTGAAGCTACTTTTGTAGCACTTAAAAGTCCATCTTCATGGAAACCATATCTCCAATAAGCTCCTGCAAAATAAGTGTTATTATGTCCACAAATTTCATCTTTTCTGCTTTGCATTTTTATTGCTGTTGAGTCAAATTGAGGGTGTTCATAAGAGATTTTTTCAATCACATTATTTATATTTTGAGTCTCATTTAATGATACAAAATAATCTTTTTTTGTTTTTAGATTTTGTAGAGTATTTATCCAATAACTAAGTGTTACAAGCTTATTTTGAGTATTTGAACTTGTGTAATTCCATGCAGCATACATCTTTTTATTTGGATATAAAATATTATTGTCATTGTGTAAAACAGCGCTATTTTCTTTGTATTTAAAAGCACTTAAAATCTCTATCTCTTTTTGTGTTGGATTTTCTAAAATATCTAAAGCTTGTGGAGCATGCATAGCAAGTACTACTTTGTCATAAAAGGTTTTATTTCCATTTCTATGGATTAGAAAAATGCCATTTTCTTCCCTTTGAACTTTTATCACATCAGAGTTTACAAATATTTTTCCAGAGATTTTATTTTTTATTTTATTTACATAATTTATACTTCCATTTGAAACAGTAAGCCATTGATGATGTGTTGAAACTCCTAAAAGTCCATGGTTTTTAAAAAATGTTAAAAATGTTCTTGCTGGAAAATTATTCATTTCATTACTTGGAGTTGACCAAATAGCAGCACCCATAGGAAGGATATATCTTTGTTTAAAAGCATTTGAATAATCTTTTATGTATTCTCCTAAAGTTTTGTCTAAATTTGAATTACATTCTTTTAAATCTTCATTTGCTTTTTTATTAAAATCTAAAATATCTTTTATCATTTTATAGTGAGTTAGAGAAAAAAGATTTCTTTTTTGAGCAAACATTCCTTTAATTGAAGAGCCATTGTAAGCTTTGTTTATATTTTTATCCCAAAAAGCAAAACTCATATCTGAGTTTTCTATTTTTACATTTAACTCTTTAAATAGTTTTGTCAAAAGTGGATAAGTAGGATGATTAAATACTAAAAAACCAGTATCAACACCAAAGATTTTATCTTCATCTTGAACCATTGTAGTTCTAGCATGTCCTCCTAATCTATCCTCTTTTTCATATAAATCAACTTCATGTTTAGAACTTAAAATATAAGCACTTCCAAGCCCACTAATTCCAGCTCCTAAAACTGCTATTTTCATTTGTATCTGCCTTTTGGGTCAAGTTTTGTAAAAACTAATTTTGAAATATCCATTTTAGTTTTTAAATTATTTAGATACTCAATTTTATGTGAAGTTCTAAAAATAAAAAAATATCTCATAAAAAGTTGATTGTTTTCTAGTTTTGCATAACTGTTGTCTTGTTGAAGTTTATATTCTATACTTGAAGCTACACAAGAGGTTTGAAAACTATTTTCAACTCTTGCTATTTCATACCAAAGTCCAGAAAATTTTTTAATATCAATAGGAGTATTTGCAAAAATTGGTGAAAGAAAAAATATGATTAAAAATATATATTTCACAAATACTCCTTTTACTTAAAGATTGTAATTTATTATAAAAAAAGAGAGTTTTGTATGCTTATTTTGTCACTTTATATTTTCAGTTTCAAAATTTGTAAATTCTAAACTTATAAAAGTAATAGCAACAGCTAAAAAAGCAATAGGAATTTCTAAAATACCATAAATAATAACTGTTTAAGTGTTGATATCTAAAAATCTTTTAGTTATCTTTAGATTCAAAGAGTAGGGTGACTAAATAGTCTGTTTAAAAAAGAGTAAATTTCGTAGTTATTTCTGCGGATTTACCTATAAAATTAGTTTACTTCATAACATTAAATCAAGTTCAATCGTAATTTGGGCACCCTTATAAGTAACATTTTCATAAATAGTTTCAATATTACTTATTGTAAATTTACCATACATATGTTTTACAATAATCTCTTCAGTCATATAAAGACCAATACCAGTTCCTTGTGATTGATGTTTTGTAGTAAAGTATGGTTCACAAACTTTATCTATAATTTTTTCATCAATTCCACCACCATTATCAGCTATTTTAATGATAGCTTTATTATCGTTTTTTAATACATTTATGAAAATTAATTTTGGAGCTTCTTTATCTATTAAAGCATCTTTTGCGTTATTTAAAATATTAATTAATGCTTGGACAAATTCATTTTCAAGTCCAAATAGATTAAATTCTTCAATATTTTTGATGATACTAATTTCATGTATTTTAAATTGACTTTTTGTAAGTTTTAAAACTTTTCCTATCACTTCATTTGTACTAAAATTAGTTTCTGTTTTATCTCTTTTGAAAAAATTTCTAAAATCATCTATAGTTTTTGACAGATATAATGCTGAATCAGTGATTGTATCAACCGAACGATTAATTGCTTCATCATCAAGTGTTCCAAACTCTTTTTGAACTTTCATTCCAGTTGCTGCTGTTGTAATCACTGATAATGGCTGTCTCCATTGATGGGCGATGTTTCCAAGCATCTCTCCCATAGCTGCCATTTTTGATTGTTGGAAAAGTATATGGTGTTGTTTTGTGTTTTCTTTAATATGTGTATCTATCTCATTTTTATATTTTTTAAATTTCCTTTCTAAAATTTTTGAAATATACATTGAAGCAATCAATAAAATAATAGTTAAAATAAACACAATTCCAAAGATATTGAAAATTTTTCTTTGATAATCTTTATCTAGCTGTTTTTCTTTTTCAATAAGTAATTGTTGAATATCATCTTGATAGAAACCTTTCCCAATAACCCATTGCCAGTTGTCAAGACCTTTTATATAACTTGTTTTTGTGGAAAATTCATTATTATTCCCAGATTTATGATTGTATGTTAAAAATCCTTCACCACTTTTTGCAATACTTATCATATCATCAAAAGCTTTTTTGATTTCAATATTTGTTACATTTTGGGCAGGTAATCCAATTAACTCTTTTATTACATGATAAAATGTTTTTTTATCATAATTAAGAATAAAAAAGTAATCTTTTTCATTTTGTGAAATTCTTGAAATATATTCTAAAACCTCTTTTTTTACATCTTCTTCAAAATCTACGAAATACTCTCCCGTTCCAATAAACCAATCATAAGGTTCAAAATGAATATTAAATCCAATTTTTTTATATTGGTTTTTCATATCTTCAGGTTTATAAAAAGACCAAGAAAGAAAGCCTTCTCTTTCTTTTTTTAGTTGTTCTATAATATTTCTTGTAAGATAAGTTCCTCCACCTTCTTTGAAGTTATAAAAACTAGTTCCTTCTAATTTTCTATTAATTGGTAATAAAATACATTCATAATCAAATGAATAAATAAAGAAATATCCTCTGCCATTGTTGAATCTTATATCAACAAGGACATCTTTTATCATTTTTGTGATTTCTTCTCTTGTTTTTGTATCTTTATTTTCATTATAGATTCTCATTGCGATATTATGAGCTTCATAAACTCTATCTTTAATACTTTTTTTAAGTCTCTCTTCTGTCTCTTTTTGTGTTTTTTCTATGAATTCATATAAATCATCAACTTCTGTTTTGATTTTTTCTTTATTTGTTTTAATAAATTCATTACTTATGACTATTTTTTGTTCTTGAAATGTTGTTTGTTTGTCCCAGTATAAAAAACCCGTGATTATTAGTGAAACGGTAATAATAAAAACTAGTGGTGTATATTTGATAATATTAATTAAAGATTGTTCATTTTTATAAATCATATTTTTCCCAAGCAATAAATTACTTTCATTTTATCATAAATCATATATTATTATGATAATTAAATGATGTGTAAAAATATAATATTTACCAAGGAGAAGTAATATGTCAAAAAAAGTATTAATAACAGGTGGAAATAAAGGAATAGGCTTAGCTGTTTCAAGGGCTATGCTTGAATTTGGTTATGAAATAATAATTGTAGCAAGGGATTTTAATACTTGCCCTTTAGTTGGTGTTGAAAATGTGACTTGCATAGAATATGATTTATCAAATGTTGATGATTTACCAGCTTTAGCAAAAGAAGTTGGAAATATTGATATTTTAATAAATAATGCTGGATATATGCAACCAAAATACTCTTATGATAACTATCCAAAAGAGGCACGAGAGCATATTATGAATGTTGATTTATATACGCCAGTTGAACTTATGAATATTTTTAGTGCTCACATGAAAAAACAAAAATATGGAAGAATTGTAAACACAGCTTCAATTGCTGGACAAATTGGACATCCTGATGTTTGGTATGGTATGGCAAAAGCAGCACTTATAAATGCTACAAAAATCTATGGAAAACTTTTGGGAGCTCATGGAATAACTGTAAATTGTGTAGCACCAAGTCCAACAGAAACTGATATGCAAAAAGATAATTCAGAAGAGAGAAAAGCAGAATTCAAAAAAACAGTAGCAACAGGAAGATTTGCCCAGCCTGAAGAAGTTGCAAAAGCAATAGTGTGGTTAGCGACAGATTGTCCTGAATATATAAACGGAATTTGTATAGATATAAACAATTGTTCATATCCAAGATAAAATTAAGTGCTCTTTTTTAGAGCACTTTTTAAAAGATTTATTTTATAGGAGAAATTTGTGCATTTACTCCAATTATTTGGTATTTAAATCCAAAACCATAATCCACATCAGTGTTTATTGTAGTAATTATGCTTACTTTATCTTTTCTTTTAAATTTTTCATCTTCATTATTTGATCTAACTATCACAGCTTCTTTTCCATCAGAAATTTTTACCCAACTATTTCCTTGAACTTTTGTTGAGATTTGTACAATTTCACCCTCTATTTGTACATTTTTATTTTTAAAACTATCTTTTTTCTCATATAATTCAGTTATAGTCACTTTTATTGGTGTTTCATTTGAAGTAGTTATATTATTTTTAAAATTAGGTTTTAACTCTTCGTTATTCATTTTTTGCCCATGAATTCCATGAACATTATCAACGCCATGAATAGCTTTTTTACCATTTTCTAAATCAGCAAACATCACTTTATCAAAAGTTTTATTTAATGTTTTACTTTCAAAGTTTTTCATCCAAGTTGATTCTTTAACTGTTAATGTTTCTCCAACTGCTAATTCTGTTTTTGGTATAGCAACCCAATATGTTTCATTTTGAGTTTCAAATTTTACATAAGTATAAATTCCAGCATCCATTTTTTCAAGGATTTTACCTGTATGCGTAGCATTTGAAGCTAAAAGTGTATTTGCACAAAAAAATAGGCTTAGGCAAGTAATAGTAAATTTTTTCATTTTAATTTCCTTTTATTTATGTTCATAAGGACATAATTTCGGGAATTATACAATATAATTTATATAATTAATGAATAATTATTCATTTTCTGCGTGATAATTTTTTAATATAAGTTTTGTTTAGTTTAATTAAATGAAAGTAAAAGCTTTAAGCTTTTACTTTTTTAGAAGATAAAATTAGAAGTACTCCAATAATAGCTGCAATAAATGAAGCAAGGAAAATTCCTAGTTTCACAGCTGCAATAATAGTTTCATCATTGAATGCAAGGTGAGTAATAAATATTGACATTGTAAATCCAATACCACCTAAGAATCCAACTGCAACAACATCAAACCAAGAAATATCATCTGGTTTTTTAACAAGTTTTAGTTTTGTAGCTAGATAAGTAAATGTGAAAATACCAATAGGTTTTCCAATTAATAGACCAAATACAACACCTAAAACAATCATTAAATTCGCATTTACCGTTGAGAAGTCTATAATAACTCCTGCATTTGAAAATGCAAATAAAGGCATAATAAAAAATGCAGAAAAACCATGTAAGTTATGTTCAAGTCTTACAAGTGGATTTTGAACTTTATCATATCCATAAGCTATTCCTTCAAGTGCATCTATTTGATGATGATTTAAAACAGGAATTGGATCCATGTGTTTTTCAAATTCATCAACTGATTGTCTACTTCTTTCAATAAATTCTTTTTCATCTATTTTTGAACTAATAGGAATAGCGAATGCTAATAAAACTCCAGCGATTGTTGCATGAATTCCTATTTCATGGATAAAAATCCATAAAAATACACCAAGAATTAAGTAAGGTAGTATTTTTTTAACACCAAAATAGTTTAATGCCCAAATCAAAGCATAAGTAACTCCTGCATGTAAAAAGTATTCAGCTTTAATTTCTGCTGTATAAACTGTAGCAACTACCATAATAGCACCTAAGTCATCAACAACAGCAAGTGCAACTAAAAATAGTTTTAAAGCAGGTTTTACTCTTGTTCCAAGTAGCATTAAAATACCTAAGGCAAAGGCAATATCAGTAGCCATTGGAATACCAAATCCTAATGGATTTTCAGGATTTAATGCAACATAAATCAGAGCTGGAATTGCCATTCCTCCAATTGCTGCAACAATAGGAAATGAGGCTTTACTTACACTTGAAAGTTCACCTATTACCATCTCTCTTTTTATTTCAAGACCAACCATAAGGAAAAATAGTGCCATAAGACCATCATCTATCCAATATGTAAGAGTCATTGAAATAGTTTTGTCACCTAAAGTAATTCCAAGAGGCATATTCCATAAGTCGTAATAACTTTGTCCAAGTGATGAGTTAGCTACAATAACAGCAGCAACAGTAGCAATAAAAAGTAAAATACCACTTAGTGCTTCTTTTGAAATAAAATCTTCAATAATTAAAAATTTTTTAATCATATTTTTCCTTCCATACAATTTTTACAAATTCCTTTGATAATTATATTTTCAATTTTATAACCATCAAGGGAAAAATCTAGTTTTTGGTGAATACACTCTATTTTTGAACAAGATTCACAGATAAAGTGAGAGTGCTGTGTTTTTTGAATTTCAAAGTATCTTTTTTTGTCATTCGATTCAAAAGAACTTATCAAATTCTCTTCTTCAAAAATAGTGATATTTCTATAAAAAGTTGCCTTATCCATAGAAATACTCTCTTTCATATCTTCGTACGATAAAGGTTTATTAGACTTTATTAACAATTCTAAAATTGATTTTCTAGCACTTGTTAATTTAATATTTGTTATGTTTGTTAAACTTGTGATGTTATCCATAAGATTATTATAGCATTTTTTCCTAAATTTCATTTTACGACTAAGTTGCATTAAAGAAAAATTGAATTAGAATTGCAACAAATTCGCAACTTAGTTGCAAAAATAGAAAGGATTAAATTATGAAAAAAATATTAATATTTTTTACTTTTATCATCTCTTTTTTAAATGCATCAACACAACAATTAACAGTAAGTATTTTACCTCAAAAATATTTTGTAGAAAAAATTGTTAAAGATAAATTTGAAATAAATGTAATGGTAAAACCAGGAAGTTCTCCTCATACTTATGAGCCAAAATCTTCACAGATGAAAGCGTTAGCAAACTCAAAAATATATTTTTATGCAGGTGTTTCATTTGAGGAAGCATGGTTAGATAAATTTAAACAAAGTGCTAAAAATACTCTTTTTATTGATACAACAACTGGAATTGAAAAAATTGAAATGGAAGAGCATGAACATCATGAAGAGTCTTCAAAAACAGATGCTAATAAAGATAAACATAAACATCACGATGAAGAAAAACATGACCACTCAGGTTTAGACCCTCATGTTTGGCTTGACCCAACACTAGTAAAAACTCAAGCAAAAAATATTTATGAAGCAGTTTTAAAAGTTGATTCAGCTAACAGTGAATTTTATAAAGCAAATTATGAAGCATTTATAAAAGAGCTAGAGGTTTTGGATAAAGAGATTGAAACAATTTTAAATCCTTATAAAGAGAAGGCATTTATGGTATTTCATCCATCTTGGGGATATTTTGCAAAAAGATATAATTTAGAACAAATTGCAATTGAAGTACAAGGAAAAGAGCCAAAACCAAATGAGTTGATTAAGTTGATAGAAGAGGCAAAAAAACATGATATAAAAATTGTTTTTGTTTCTCCTCAATTTTCTCAAAAAAGTGCTAATGCAATTGCTTCTTCAGTAAAAGCAGGTGTAGTTCATATTGATCCACTTGCTGAAAATTGGGCTGAAGCTTTAGTAAATACGGCAAAAGAGATAGAAAAAAATTATAAATGATTAGAGTTATTTTAATATTCCTATTTTTAAAGAGTATCCTATTTGGATGCTCTTTATGTTCTGTTTATACTCCAAAAACTCATGTTTCAACTCAAATAAAAGCAGATAATGAAAAAATAAAAAGTTTAAAAATTAATTGGCAATTTGCAAAAGAGTTTACTAAAGAGTTAATGCAAATTTATGATTTAAATTTAAATACAAAGTTTGACGAAAATGAACTAAAAATGATTGAAGGTGCTTTGCTTGATTATTTAGAGCCTAAAAATTTTTTAACTAAAATTTCTTATGATAATAAAATAAATGAAACTTCTGATAATTTTGTTGTTAAAGATTATAAGTTGATTTTTAAAGATTCAATCTTGAGTTTTGAATATAATATTGATTTAAACTATAAAATTTATGATAAAAATATTTTAAATATTAACATTTTTGATAATCAAGGCTATTTTTTCATAATTTTTGAAGATAAAAAACAGCTTCTTCATATTCCTTATAAAATCACAAAACAGACTAATTTAAATGATGTCTCTTTTACTATTGATGCACCAACTTTAGGTGTTCAAGAAGAAAAAGTTGTAGAAGTAAAACAAGAAGTTATTGAAAAAAATGAACCTGAAGAAAAAGTAGTAGAAAAAGAGAATTTGACTTCAGTAAAAGATGAGAATATAGTTGATAAATTTACTCAGAATATTAAAAAATATTTAGTTGAGATTGAAAAAGGTGAAGATAAATTAGCTTTAATATTTTTATTGATGGCTTCTTTTTTATATGGAGTTATGCATTCATTGGGACCAGGGCATGGAAAAGCTTTGGCATTTTCATATTTTTCTGCTAAAAAGAGTTCATATTTTCAAGCATTTATTATCTCTTTAGCTACTGCATTTGTTCATATTGTTGGTGCATTGATTTTAGTATTGATTGCTTTTTTTATATTTGAGAGTTTATTAAATGGATTTATTGAAAACTCTATTTCATATATTACTTCATTTTGTGCAATTATAATTATGAT
>ERZ724503.1385-NODE-1385-length-11239-cov-12.022800_pt1 | contig 11239 bp, 10 predicted proteins | sample MGYA00376036_ERZ724503 | MGnify/ENA primary metagenome ERZ724503 (study PRJEB28724, sample SAMN07190885) | wastewater metagenome | isolation source: influent of sewage treatment plant in Hong Hong | place: Hong Kong | collected 2016-03-17 ...
GTAGAATTCAAAAAATTCCAAAAAATATGAGAGCTTATATTTTTTCTAAAGATATATTAAAAGATTGCAATCTTTTTTAGCTCTAAGCAGTTTTATACTATTTTATACTTTTTTTAAATCATACTTTCCGTTAAACTCTTTGTTGTTTGCATCTTCTACTATTAGTTTAGAGATTTTATCTGTACTTAGTGCAATCTCTTGAGTTTGAGTTGCTACATTTGCATTTTCTTGAGTTTGTTTATCCAAAGAGTTTATAGCATTATTTATCTGCTCAATACCCAAAAGTTGCTCTTTGCTTGAGCTTTGAATACCATTTATCAAAACAACATTTTTGTTTATATCTTCATTTAATCTATGATAACCTTCTATCATACTATTTGCAATATCTTTTCCGCTTGTAGCTATCTGTGTTGCTTTCTCTACAATATCTTTTATCTCTTTTGCTGCATCAGCACTTCTATTTGCAAGGTTTCGCACCTCTTGAGCCACAACTGCAAACCCTTTTCCAGCTTCTCCAGCGGTTGCTGCTTCAACTGCTGCATTTAAAGATAAAATATTTGTTTGGAAAGCTATTTGGTCAATTACACTAATAGCTTCGTTAATCAAGCTTACTTGGTTATTTATACTCTCCATAGAGGTAGTTGTTTCAAGAGCTAGTTTCTCACCATTTTTTGAAGATTTTTCAAGACTAATAGCCAAACTTGACATAGAGCTTATATTTAAACTTGATTGTCTAATATTGCTTGTAATCTCTTCTATACTAGCAGCCGTCTCTTCTAGTGAAACAGCAGCTTCGTTTGAAGATTTATTTAATATATTTACATTTTTAAGAAGCTCATTTGAACTCTTTTCCAAAGTAAGTCCATTTTTCATATTCTCAAAAAGAAGCTTTGTAATTTCTACTCCTAAATGGTTTATATCCTTTACCAATCTTCCAACTTCACCATTTAAACTACCATTTTCTATCTTTGTTCTAAAATCATATTGTGAGTATTTTTCAAGAGTATCTAGTATTAGTTTAATATTTGAGTTTAGTGATAAAATCATACTATTAAATACATTTTTTAGCTCATTTAATTGAGGATTAGATGGTATTTCCTCTATTTTTCCGTTTAAATTTCCATCTTTTATAGAGTTTGAAAGTAGTAAAAAAGCTTCAACAGTTTTATTATCTGCAATTAAGCCTTGCTCTATTTTATCTATATTTTCATTTATAGTTTTTGCCATAACTCCAAACTCATCAAGTACTTTGCTATTTAAATAACTAGCTTTCTCTTTTTTTCTTGATAGAAAATCAAAAAAGTCCAAAATACCACTTTGTGTCTCATTTATTTTTTTACCTATTGAGTTTGAGAAAAAATATGCAACACCTACAGCGATAGCTTGAATAACAAGTGTTATTAAAATAGTATTTACTAAAATTTTATTTAGAGCTTCATTTATAAATCCAATATCTATATCAGCACCAATTTGATAAATATTCCCTTTTGGAGAAGTTTTTGAGATAACCATACTATAAAAATGCCCATATTTATCATCTGCATCCTCATAAAAAAGGCTATCTTTTACAAAACCGTTTTTTATATTTTCACTAGCTTCATACTCTACCATAAAAGCATCATATTCACCTTTTTCTAGCTCTTCATCTGTAGCACTTGAGATTAAGGTTCTTACCTTTTCTTTATCTTTTACCATAGAATATACATATTGTAAGCTACTGTTTTTTGCAAAAGTGCTTAGAGCTTTAACATTTTTTAAATGCTCATCTTCGCTTATTGGATTATCCAAAGTATAACTATCTACATAATCTTCACCCAAATATAGTAACGATGCATTTATTCCAGCATTTAGTTGATACTTTATAGAGTTATAATAACTAGATTTTTGGTTAAAATATAGATAAAAACCAAAAGACAAACTGGCAAACAAAGAGACCAAAATCAAAGATAAAAATATCTTTTGCTTTACACTAATAACCATTTAATTTCCTTTTTTTTAATAATTACAACTATCCTTAAACTCATCTCTTATTTTCAAAAACTCATCTAAATGTTCAAAAAATATATCTATAAGTTTTGGGTCAAAATGTTTTCCTCTCTCATTTCTAAATAGTTCGAAAATCTTTTCATCTTCCCATTTTGGCTTATAACATCTATCGCTTCCTAATGCATCAAAAACATCTGCTAATGCTGTAATTCTTCCATAAATATGTATCTCTTCACCTTTTAATCCTCTAGGATAACCTGTTCCATCCCATTTTTCATGGTGAGTATATGCAACAATAGATGCCATTTTTAGAAGTTTTCTTTTTGAGCCTTTTAACATCTCATAACCAACTGTTGAATGAGTTTTCATAATATCGTACTCTTCACTTGTAAGCTTTCCTGGTTTATTTAAAATTTCATCAGGAATAGCTACTTTTCCTATATCATGCATAGGCGAAATCTCTTTAAGAAGTTCAGCTTCTTTCTCTCCACCTCTTAAACCATAATATAAGCCCAAAAGCTTTGAGTACTCAGCCACTCTTTTTACATGATTTCCAGTCTCTTTTGACCTACTCTCCCCAATAGACCCCATACGAAAAATAATCTCTCTTTGAGTATCAACTAACTCTTGATTTAAATTACTTATATCGTTAGTTGCCTCTTTTATTCGCTCTTCTAAATGCTCTTTATAACTATTTAATTTTTCATTTAAACTCAAAACCAAAGATTGTTGTTTATCACTTTGTTTTGTTATTTTTTCTAATCTATTGATACTCTTTTGATATTTTGACAAGAGTTTATCAAACATCTCTTTTGCATTTTTTGTCTCATTGGAAGCAAGAAGAGTATCAAACTCTAGCTTTAAATCATCTATCTCTTCCATCTTTTTAAAGTTCTTTTAAATTTATATTTAAAGTATCAAAATCATCTTTAAAATCTTCTCCTGCTTCAAGTGCACTCTCATTTTCACTATCGTAATACCAATTTATTACAATTTCACAATTAAGAGCTGAAAACTCTTCAAAAATATCAAAAAGGTCAAAAAATAGTTTTGAACTACTTGAATTAAAGTAAGATATTTCAAACTCCACTATAGTTTTATCTTTTTGTTTTTGGAAATAGTTTTTTAACCATGAAACAACGGGCATATAAAAATCAAAAGTATTTTCAGGATATGATTTTCCCTTAAAACTAATATACCTTTTTTCAAATAACATCTCAATCTTTGGTGTATATTTTGTCTCTTCTATAATTAAATCTTGCATCTTTTTACTCCTTTATATTATCGATTTTAAACAGAAAAATTGACACTCTTCATCAATTTTTTCAAATGTATACTCAAGTGGCATTGAGCTTTTTCTTTGAATTTCCAAGAAGCCCAATCCTCCACCTCTTTCATGTGTATCATTTCCACTTCTTCTAAGCTCTTTGTATAGAGCTTTAATCTCATCTTTATTTAAATTCTTCATCTCTTCTAGTTTTTTTTCTATCTTTAGTTTATCCTTAGTACAAACCCTATTTCCACTTTTAATAAAGTATTTATTAAGCTCTTTATCAAAGCCCAAAATCATAATCCCATAACTTTGTTTATGGTTTGTATCTATAAACTCTGCATCAACAGAATAACTCATAATATTTTGCACCATCTCTACAAAAACTGCAAAGATAATTGTAGCCTTTGAAACTCCATCACTATTTTCTATTTTTCTCTCAATTATCTCCATAAATGATGTAAGAACATCTTGCGACATAACTCCACTAAAACAAAAAATAACTCCCTCTTTATCTAAATCTTTTTTAAATGAATATAGATTTTCTAACATTTAATCTCCCCTTCTTTTGATATTGTTATTGTAAAAACTGCTCCATCCTTGTCATTATTTGCTTTTAACTCTCCTTTGTGGTGGTCTTCGATTATTGTTTTTGCCAAAGATAGCCCTATACCAGTTCCTGCATCTCCTTTTGAACTTGTATATGGTGTAAAAAGTTTTTCCATAATATGTGGTGGAATTCCTCCACCATTATCTTTAATCACTATTTTACTGCTATTTTCATCTTCACTTATAACCACTGTTATTTTTGGACTTACTTGTGTTTTTTGATATTGTTCATTACAAGCTTCAAGGGCATTGTTTATAAGATTTAAAATCACATGTTTTATTTCATTTTCGTATCCAGTAATTTTTGCTTCCTCTTCACCAACAATCTCAACTGTTGCATTAAATTTTAAAATTTGGTGGTCAATTACTTTTAAGACTGTAGTTACTAAATCTTTTACTACAAACTCCACTCTCTCTTTATCTGGTTTAAAAAAGTTTTTAAAATCATCTATAGTTGTTGTAAGAAGCATAATTCTATTTTTTATAGTTTCCATATCATTTTGTAAACAACTAGTATCGATTTTATCATCTTTTATATCACTTAAAACAATATCTGTAAGAAGATTTATAATAGTAATTGGCTGTTTCCATTGGTGAATAATTGCTTCTAGCATATTACCCATCTCTGCCATCTTTGAGCTTTGCATCAAAAGTTTCTCTTGAACCACTCTTTTATGTGTCTCTTCAACAACCTTTTTTTCAAGATTAGCTTTATAATCTTCAAGCTCACTATTTAATTTTATAATACTTAGTTGTTGATTATCACTTTGCCTTAATATTTTATCTAATCTTTTTTCATTTTTTTCAAACAACAAAGCTATAGCTTCAAAATCATTATTTGAAAAAAGTCTTTGTAGCTTCTCTTTACTCATTATAGTACCTTTTTTATAGCTTCTTTTAAATACTCAACATCTATAGGCTTTTTAACCATTGCCTTAGCTCCACTTAGCTCTATCTCTTTTAATCTATTTGCTTCTGAAACTGAACTTACTATTATAATATTTATATCTTTATATTTTGAAGTTAAGTTTTTAGTAGCTTCTATTCCTGATATTCCATCCATCTCAACATCCATAAAAATACAATCAACTTTACTTGGGTCATATTTTTCTATACACTCTTCGCCACTTACAGCTTCTAAAACAACACTATGTCCTAGTTCAACAACTAGCTCACATAAAATTCTCCTTGCTATTTTTGAGTCATCAACAACCATAAATTTTGCCACTATTTTTCCTTTTTTAAATTTTAAATGATAGAAATGATATATCATCATTTCTTCTATTTTTGCCTTGATATTTACCTAATTCATATAAAATTAGCTCTTTTATATCATTTAGTGTCTCATCACTATTTTCTATTAATATATCTCTTATTTTTCTTCTTCCCATTGGTAAATCTTTTACTCCACCATTTTGATCATACAATCCATCTGATGATACAAATATTACATCATTGTTTTCTAATCTTATTGTCTGCTCTTTATACTCATAGTTCTCACTGCTTGTCTTATATCCAATACTTTGCCTATCTCCTTTATACTCTTTAATCTCTTTATCTCTTAAATGCATAATTACTGTATTTGAACTTGCAAATCTTAGCTCTTGTGTTAATCTATTGTAGTAGAGAATTGAACCATCAAACCCTACATTTGAAAAATTATCTTTACTATTTTGTTTTAGCAAATGTTTAATGCTTCTATTAAATATCCCCAAAAGAGAAGCAGGTGATATATCTTTATCTTTACCATTTACTATATTTGCAACAATATTTCTCTCTATTGCTTTTACCAAAACTGTTCCCAAGGCTCCAGGTACTCCATGCCCTGTACAATCGATTAGAAACAACAAACACTCATTTTCATTTATCTCTTCAAATATATAAATATCTCCACCCACAGTATCTTTTGCTTGCCAAACAGCAAAACTCTCTTTAAAATAACTTTTTAAAACCTCTGGGCTTGATATTAGCGATGATTGTATTATTCCAGCATACTCTATTGAACTTTTTATATTTCCGTGTAGTTCTTCTAGCTCTTTCATAGTATCTTTTAGCCTATTTTCTATCTCTTTTTGTTCTGTAATATCAACAAATACTCCAATAAGCCCAGCTGGTTCATTATTTATATCTTTGAACCCATTTACAGAGTAGATTGTATGATGAAGTAAACCATCTTTATAGGGCATTAATTGTTCTCTCACAACAGTTTTTGAATACTTTATAGTATCCAAATCTTCAGCTTGATACATCTGTCTATCTTTTTTTGACAAATAATCCAAATCTAAAACTGTTTTTCCTAGTAAATCTTTTGCATTTACTCCAAATACCTCTTCATATGCTCTATTAAATCCCATAAATTTTCCATCTTTATCCTTATAGAAAATAGGGTTTGGAAGAGAGTTAATCATGGTACTTATTATAAGATTACTATTTTCTAACTTCTTTTGAAGCTCTTTTAATCTCATAACCCAATATAAAGTCCCAAGAATTATAACAAAAACAAAAGCAAATATTTTTGACAATAAAATAAAATCTATACCATCTGTTTTTATATCTAACCATTTTTTTGATATCTCATCTTTTTCATTTTTACTTAAATCATCCAGTCCTTTTTGAAGAATATCTCTTAGAATTTGATTATCAATTCTAGTAGCCATACAAAGCTCTATTGATTTAAACATATTTTCATCTTCTATATGTACTAACTTCAAATTATTTAAACTATTTCTCTCTATAATACTATAAAGAGTTGGGAGTATTCCAAAAGTTGCTTCTGCCTCACCGTAAGATACGGCTTGAAGAACTTCAAGAGAGCCTTTTTTTAAGACTAGTTTTGTATCTGGATAGTTTTTTTCTAAAAACTTATGGCTATAAAATCCCTCTTCCATAGCAATAGTAAGCTTCACTAAATCATCTATATTTTTTATTTTTTTTGTTGAATTTTTATTTAAAACAACCGCATGTGGTGCCAATTGATAAGGAGTTGTAAATGCTAAGAATTTTTTTCTTTCATCTGTAGGAACTATGTTTAGCATAACATCTATTTCCCCTGATTTAATCATATTTATGAACTCATTCCATGTAGGACCCGTCACAAACTCAACTTCCAGACCTACCTTTTTTGCAACAAGCAAAATAGTATCTATAGATAGACCTTTTGGCTTTTTATTTTCATTATAGTTAAAAGGTGCCCATATTTGTTCATTATTAACTTTGATAGTTTTTTTTGATAATATATACTCTTTTTGAGCTTCACTAAGCTCAATTGCTATACTTTTTATACCAAAAAATACTACAAAAAATATGAAAATCAACCTCACCTTAATCCTTTTTTAAATTTTAAATGATAGAAATGATATATCATCATTTCTTCTATTTTTGCCTTGATATTTACCTAATTCATATAAAATTAGCTCTTTTATATCATTTAGTGTCTCATCACTATTTTCTATTAATATATCTCTTATTTTTCTTCTTCCCATTGGTAAATCTTTTACTCCACCATTTTGATCATACAATCCATCTGATGATACAAATATTACATCATTGTTTTCTAATCTTATTGTCTGCTCTTTATACTCATAGTTCTCACTGCTTGTCTTATATCCAATACTTTGCCTATCTCCTTTATACTCTTTAATCTCTTTATCTCTTAAATGCATAATTACTGTATTTGAACTTGCAAATCTTAGCTCTTGTGTTAATCTATTGTAGTAGAGAATTGAACCATCAAACCCTACATTTGAAAAATTATCTTTACTATTTTGTTTTAGCAAATGTTTAATGCTTCTATTAAATATCCCCAAAAGAGAAGCAGGTGATATATCTTTATCTTTACCATTTACTATATTTGCAACAATATTTCTCTCTATTGCTTTTACCAAAACTGTTCCCAAGGCTCCAGGTACTCCATGCCCTGTACAATCGATTAGAAACAACAAACACTCATTTTCATTTATCTCTTCAAATATATAAATATCTCCACCCACAGTATCTTTTGCTTGCCAAACAGCAAAACTCTCTTTAAAATAACTTTTTAAAACCTCTGGGCTTGATATTAGCGATGATTGTATTATTCCAGCATACTCTATTGAACTTTTTACACTTTCATGTAACTCTTGTAGCTCAATCAACATACTATCTATCTTTTTATTTGTAGCCTTTAATTTTCTCTTTTGTCTAATATCATTTATAATCAAAGATAAAATAGCAACCAACAAAATAGAGAAAATTATAATAATATTTTTCTGTTTTTTAATAGCCTCATCTTGTAAAATAATATTGTTTTTCTGCTCATTTATTTTATCTATTAGGGCATCAAGATTTATTTTTGTCTCTTCAAAAATCTTCTCTTTATCTATTATCTCTTGCTCTGTAAGAAGGAGTTTTTGTCGTTGCTCTTCAATATTACTGTAGATAAACTCTAGCTCTCTCTTTTGCTCTTCTATTTCGGCTATTTGTTTATTTAACTGTAAAGTCTGATTTTTAATCTTATCTTCTTGAGCTTTTATATCTTTTGTTTGCTCAGAAATAATCTTTTTTTGTTCATCTATTGATTTTAGTTTTTCTTTTAACTCTTTGTTTTTATCTTCAATATTTTGGTTTAAAGTTTGCACTATCTCTTTTTGCTCTTTTAAATCATCTTGTGAAGATTTATATAGCTTTGCTACATCTATCTCTGTTTCACTAGCTAAGCTTCTAAGCCCTATAAGTAAAAGAGATATTAAAAAGAGCAGTCTTATTTTCATCTTTTTATCAAACTGCTCTATTTTATTCTTCAAATAGTTTATTATTTGTATTTGATAAAACTGTTGCCGAAATATCCAATGTCTCTCTTGCAATTTCATGTGTATGAGCTGCTGTTTGTGCATTTTTTTGTGTTTGTTGATCTAGATTGTTTATTGCTGATGTAATTTGCACAATTCCTTGCTCTTGCTCTTTTGATGCTGTTGCAACATTTTCTATTAAGTCTAAAGTTTTTGTTATATTTTCATTTAATACTCTATAATCTTCTATCATATTTGAAGCTATATCTTTCCCATTATTTGCTTTTGTTGTTGCTGTTTCTACTAGCTCTTTTATCTGTTTTGCAGCTTCTGCACTTCTACTTGCAAGGTTTCGCACCTCTTGTGCAACAACTGCAAAACCTTTTCCAACTTCACCAGCCGTTGCTGCTTCAACTGCCGCATTTAAAGATAAGATATTTGTTTGAAATGCTATTTGGTCAATTACTTCAATAGCTTCTGTAATAGAGCTAACCTCTTTATTTATCTCATCCATAGATTGGTTTGTTTTTGTAGCCAAAGCTTCACCTTTTTTAACACTATCTCTTAAGCCTTGAGCATTTTGTGTCATAGCACTTACATTTTGTGCATTTGAGCTAACTGTACTCATAATCTCTTCTAGTGCTGCTGCTGTCTCTTCTAAACTAGCAGCTGCTGTATTTGAAGCTATATTTAAAACATCAACATTTTTCATTAGGCTACTTGCACTACTATTTAGAGTTGTTCCATTTTTTTTATTCTCTTTTAACATATCAATAATAGTCTCTCTTAAAACCCCAATTTTACAAACAAGTTGCTCAACTGTACTATCTTTATCAACACCACAAACATCTAATTTTTTTATATAATTCATAGAGATATAGCCATCAAGAGTATGATTTATCTCTTGAAAATTATTTTCTAAGTTTTTTAGACCACTATTTATAGTGTCTTTTAAATGTACCAAAGTTTCTGTTTTTGGGCTTACCTTAATAGATTGGTTAAAATACCCTAGCTCTATTTTGTTCATAACATCTTGAACATCTTCCAAAAACTCTCTATCACTATTTAATGTCTCTTTTATGCCTATTATTCCACTATTTATCTCATTTGCCATGTTCTTAAACTCATCATTTGTATCTATTAAAATAGTAGGAGCATCACTTTTTTCACCTTTTAAATATGAGAAAAAGCTAATAACACCATTTTGAAGAGTTGGCAATGGAGCTAAAGCATTATTTATTAAATATATTAATCCAAAAATTGTAACAATTAGAAACAAAATAGAGATTATTGCAAAAGTTATTAAATCGCTATAAATTGGAGCAAAAGCAATTTTCTTATCCATTTCTAGTATCAAGTACCAAGAGCTTGTAGGAATTTTTGCTATTGATACTAGTTTTTTAGAGCCTTCAAAGTCTATCTCAGCAAAGTTTTGTTTAGTTGCTTCTATTTTCTCAAACACTAGATTTTTTTGACCTATTAATTTCTCATCTTTATGAACTAAAGTATTTCCTGCTTCATCTATTAAATATGCTAAACCATCATTTCCAACATCAATATTTAATATATTATCAACAATATCTTTTAGAAGTAAATCAGAACTTACAACTCCTATTAGATTGTTTGATTTATCTATAATTGGTGAGTATATAGAGATTGCTAGTTGCTTTGTTGAGTTATCAATATATGGTTTAGTAAAACCATATTTTAAACTAGCTTTTGCATCTTTATACCAAGGTCTAGTTCTTGCATCGAAATTATCTTTCTCTGGAGTACTATCTTTTCCGCTCCATCTTGTCATCAACCCATTATCTTCATAGCCTATATAAACAGAGCTAAATCCACCTGTATCTTTAGATAGATTTGAAATCTCTCTAATTTGCTCAAGCTCTACTTCTTTATCGAAACTAGATACTCTTTTTGACATAGATACAATCAAATCTTTTCTTATTTTCAAAAACTCATCTACTATATGAGCTTCTCTGGTTGCTACTCCTATCTCTTTTTGTTTAATATTCTCATATTGTGTGTTGTAACTACCACTAATATTAAAATATCCCAAGATAATATATGAGATAGCAACAACTATAGATACAGGCAAAAAGATTTTGCTTTTTAGATTCATAACTTGTTTCCTTGCTTTAAGATAAGTAAATATTTTATCTTATTTATCTTATCTTAAAATTAAATAACCAATACAATTAAATCTTTTTTGATAAAATTAATCCTAATGAAACATTTACACTTTAATCTAATTTGGTGTTGAACCACTTGAAATGGATGAAATTCAAAGGCAAATTTATGATGCTATTTACTCAAAATGAAAATTTGGGTGTCCTATGAGAAACTCAGGAGATAATCAAACAAAAAGAGATCACAATCTCTCACAAAATAAATATTGCAATTACTCAAAAATATATCTTAATAGCTCCAAAAGTAGAAATGATATTGCCAAAAGAGTTTAAAGAAGTTTGTAGAATTCAAAAAATTCCACAAAATATGAGAGCTTATATTTTTTCTAAAGATATTTTAAAAGAGCTAAAACTGAGTTTTATTTAACTCTTTTTCTTCCCAAATAAAAACTTAAATATCTTTTGAAAGATATTTA
>ERZ724503.1392-NODE-1392-length-11220-cov-5.229198_pt1 | contig 11220 bp, 13 predicted proteins | sample MGYA00376036_ERZ724503 | MGnify/ENA primary metagenome ERZ724503 (study PRJEB28724, sample SAMN07190885) | wastewater metagenome | isolation source: influent of sewage treatment plant in Hong Hong | place: Hong Kong | collected 2016-03-17 ...
AGTTCTTTTATCATAATACTATTATATCGCTATTTTTGATTTTTGTTAAGTATAACTCCTCGATACGATAGTTCAACTTATCACCATACCGTTGTTGTTGAATGAACAGGTATTGGCGCACATGCTCAATTTCTGATTTTAGCTGGATTTGCTCGTTACCATGATTGAGAGCCAGACGAAAATAGGTCGCTAAAGATTTTGTCACTTCTACAACTCGCTTACTCTCGTTAAATTCTGCCATCCAGACAATGGTGTCCAACGTATTGTATAGGAAGTGCGGATTAATTTGGCTTGCTAAAGCCTGCAACTCATACTGGCGAATGGCTTGTTCATTCTCCTGTACGGAGTAAACCAAGTGATCAATTTGATCCAGCATCAGGTTAAAGTGATGGGCCAGGTCCACCAATTCAACAGATCCTTTTTCTTGAACCCTCAGATGAGTCTCTCCCTGTCCAATCCGAAGGATGATGTTTTGCAAATCCCGTAAGGGTTGCATCCAATAACGAAGAAGGAGGGCAAGGCCGCCAGCTGAGAGAAGAAAGGCCAGAATAGCAATGGCCGACATCGAACGCATGATGCTCTGGCGAATGCTCTCTAATTCATCCAGTGAAGCCACCCCGATAATGGTCCATTCACTATGGTTAATGCTGGCTTGTGATACAAAAATTTTCCCCGTCACATAGCCTTGTTCTACTGCTATGTAGGGCTTCATACTTTCCATATCCGCTTTTGAGGAATAAACTGTTTTCCGGGGATGGTAGACAAATTCATGCTCCTGGTTGATGATAAAGGTGAAACCATTCTTGCCCAGATTTAGTTGGTTTAAATAATCAGCCATGGTCCCATAGTCAATATCCAAACGCAAGACACCTAGGTTTTGTCCCTGTTCATCAACGATTTCTTGCGTAACGGAGACGACCCATTTGTCTTGATTGGTCGCATTTTTCCGAGCAGGTGTCAATACAGGCATCCCTTTCTGGGCGATAGCAGCCATGTACCAAGCTTCCTGCATCATATCACTGGAGGTCTGCATGGTCATGCTTTGATCCGTGGATACAATTTCCCCAGTCTTGGTTACCAGTGTAGCAGAAATCAAATCAGAGTTGGTATTTAGCAAGGTTTCCATTAAAGATTTAAGGTTAGCAACCTGACGATCACTAGGAGACTTGGCATAGGTTAAAAGAATGCTATTTTGGGCCAAGCTAGAGCTGACCTGCTCCAATTTCTCAACATAGGATGACACAAATTGGGCACTTTGTTGGATGGTTTCGCTGGTTTTTTTCTCTGTCAAATTCTTGATGGCGGTTGCACTAATCTGATAGTAGGCAAATCCAACCAGGGCCAAAAGAATGACAATGCCTGGGAAAATATAGGTCAGCAGTCGAACAAATAAGGTTTGTTTTTTCACTGATTCCCCTCCCCTTTGCGAAATTGTCTAGGTGTTTGCCCAACCAGGTGTTTGAAGCGTTGGGAAAAATAATTGATATCCTCAAAGCCGCAACGTTCCGCTATTTCATAGATTTTCAAGTCTGTCGTTAGTAACAATAATTTCGCCTGTTTAATCCGCACCTGCACCAGATAATCCTGAAAAGGAATACCTAGCTCTTTCTTAACCAGTAGGCTGAGGTGATTGGGGCTAAAGCCCAGTTCCTGGGCCAAACATTTCAAACTAAACTCTGAGTCATCTAAGCGGGCCTCTATTCGCTTGCCTAGCTCTGATGCCTGACTTTCTTGTACCAATTCCTTCAAATGACGAGATTTATGCTCCAAAGAAAGTTTTTTGACTACCTTGGCTATCATTTCTTCCACATCCTCCTTGGAAAAAGGTTTGAGCAAATAATCATCTGCACCTAATTTCAAGGCGGACAAGGCATAGTCAAATTCATCATAGCCCGTTAAAAAAACAATATGGGTATCCGGATAGGCTTCCTTCACCAGACCAGCCAGCTGGATGCCGTTCATCTGGGGCATATTGATGTCTGTCAGTAAGATATCTGGCTGTTCTTCCTGGATCATTTGCCAGGCGATTAACCCATTTTCTGCTTCATTGATTGGACCAACCTGATAACTCTTAAAATCTACTAAAGAACGAATACCTTGTCGCACAAGATATTCGTCCTCGACTATTAAAATTGAAAACATAGGACGTTCCTCTACTCTGATACCCTTATTATAACAGAGTTTTCGGTTTAGACATAGGGCAACAAGTAACCATAGCCCATTTCTTCCATTTGGGATTTCGGGATAAACTTGATTGCTAAACTGTTGATACAGTAGCGCAGTCCTCCCTTGTCCTTAGGACCGTCAGTAAAGACATGGCCTAGATGAGAATCACCAACTCTACTGCGAACTTCAACACGTTCCATATTAAAGCTGGTATCCTTTTTATAAACTGCCACATCTGGACTGATGGGCTTGGTAAAGCTTGGCCAACCGCAGCCAGACTCAAATTTGTCCTTTGATGAAAAGAGCGGCTCACCGGTTACCACATCCACATAGATGCCTTCTTCAAATTGATCCCAGTAACGATTTGAAAAAGCCCGTTCGGTGTCGTTTTTCTGAGTGACCGCATATTCTTCTGCAGTCAACTGTTTCTTGATTTCTTCCTGACTAGGCTTTGGATAACGACTGGCATCAATCACAGGATAGCTGGCTTCATTGACATTGATGTGGCAATAACCATTGGGATGTTTCTGGAGATAGTCTTGATGCTCCTCTTCTGCCAGAACATAGTGCTTCAATTCCTCTTTTTCAACCACCAACGGTTTCTCATACTTTTTAGCTACTTGGTCAAAGACCTGATTGATCGTTGCTAGATCGGATTTGTCCGTATAATAAACACCGGTACGGTACTGGCTGCCTATGTCATTTCCCTGCTTATTCTTACTGGTCGGATCAATGATTCTAAAGTAATGAAGAAGAAGCTCTTTCAAGGATACCTGACTGTTATCGTATACGATATGAACTGTTTCAGCATGTCCAGTTTGACCAATGAGTTGATAGTTGGTGGTGTCGCCCTTTCCATTGGCATAGCCTGATGTGACATCCTCTACTCCTTTGACACGGGAGAAATATTCTTCCACACCCCAAAAGCAACCACCAGCCAAATAAATTTCTTTACGGTTTTCTGCCGACATCGGTTTCACCTCCTTCTGATTAGAAACTGCCTCCCATTTCACCTGATCTTTCAACTGTGCTGGATCTTGTTCGCCCATTCTATTGCGAACCAAAACAAAGACACCTAGAATCATTATAAAGAGAATCATAAAACCAATCAGATACTTCTTATCCATTCCTTTGCTTCTTTCTACTTAATATTCTGCAGGTTTGTTTTAATATCTTCCTTGGACATAAAACCAACATGTGTTTTGACGAGGACCCCGTCACTGCCAATGAAGGCTGACGTTGGATAGGAGCGCACTCCGTATGCTTTTAAGAGATTGCCACTTGCATCAAGCGCAACTGGTAAGTGTTTGTAGTCGAGACCGGCATACCAAGATTTGAAATCTGCTTCTGATTTTTCGCCATTTTGGTTTGGAGATACGACAGACAAGACCTGCACATCCTCTCCAACTTCTGATGCCAGCTGATCTGCATCTCCTAAAGTAGAAAGACAGATGGAGCACCAGGAAGCCCAGAATTTTAGATAGACTTTTTTGCCCTTTAAATCAGATAACCGGTATGTCTTACCATCCAATCCTTGCAGGGTAAAATCGGGTGCCATTTCCCCTTGATTCATCTTTTGGGTTTCCATTTTTTGTTCATTCATCATCTTGCTAGTTTCCGCAACGGTTGTGGCAGAGGACTTGTCCATCTTTTGTTCTGTCGTGGTTGTCTTTGCTTCTGACATTTTGTCTTTATCTGCAGATGTAGTCGAACAAGCTGCCAACAAGCTCAAGCTGGTTAGGGCCGCCATGGTTAAAGCAGTTGCTTTTTTCATTGGAGGATTCTCCTTCGCTGTTTATTTTTTACCATCCATCATTTTTTCTTCTGTGGTAGAACTCTTATCCATAGACTTTGTATCATCCATCTTCTGATCCTTATCCATGGATTTTTTATCATCCATTTTTTGATCGTCCATCATGGATGTGGTGTCCTCCATCTTCTGGTCCTTATTTGTAGAAGTGGTCGAACAAGCTGCCAACAGGCTCAAACCAGTCAAGGCTGTCATCATTAAAAGTGCTGTTTTTTTCATTGTGTTACTCCTTTATTATCTATTCTATAAGTGAAATATATTTTCAAAAAATGCTGTAATCGCATTGACATGATTGGTTAACACCAATATTCCCATGAAAATGATGAGAACACCACCAATTTTTTTCATAAGAGGAATATAGGGTTTGATTTTGTTAAAGCTTTGCATGACTACCGAAGAAGTCAGGGCTAATAACAAGAAGGGAAGGGCTAAGCCAAGTGTGTAAAATACCATATAAACACCACCCGCCAAGGCACCATCACCGCCCGAAGCTGCCAGACCAAGGACTGAGCTAAGCACTGGGCCGACACAGGGCGTCCAGCCAAATGAGAAGGTTAAGCCTAGCAAATAAGCATTGAATAAGGCACCACGTCCTTTCTTTTCTTTGTAGCTAAAACTTTTCTGCATTTGCAGCTTGGAAATGTTGATAATCTCCATCTGATGAATTCCGAGCAGGATAATGAGCGACCCCATCACATATCGGAAGCCATCAGCATAAAGAACTTTTCCAAGAAAGCCAGCTCCATATCCAAGGGTAATGAACACTGTTGAGAGACCTGCTATAAAAGCCAGAGTCTTAACCAGCCCATACCAGTTTATCTTTCTGCCAAACAAGGTACCTGTATGCTTCTCGTCCTGCCCCAACAATATGCCCAAATAGACAGGCAGCAAGGGAAAAATGCAGGGTGAGAAAAAAGATAAAAGACCTGCTACAAACACCGTCAGCAAAAATACCAGTGAAATGGCCATATTAACCTCCTTTCTATATTTTGTAATCCTAGTATAGCTCCCACTCACCTAAAAATACATAGAACCTCATCTTGAAAAACATGAAATTGATACGAATGTGGGGATTTCTCCCTACTGAAGACAAAAAAGCATCGGCTAACTTCAAATGTGAGCCGATACTTGGTTAATTTATAGAAAAAACAGATTAGCCTTCCACATGCTTGGTCTTGGTCTGGTTGAGCCAGGCATAGGCGATACCGATAAAGAGCCCTCCACCCAGCCAGTTGGCAAAGAAGACCACTGTCCACTGGCGCAAGATATTCATGAGCGTAAAGGTTTCAACATTTTCCTTGGCATGGTTAAAGGCCAGGAGCATAAAGGCAGCAAAGTTGGCCACCAAGTGTTCGTTGATGAGGAAAACAAACATAAAGATGGCAGAAATGGCTACGAAAATCTTGGCTGATTCTTCCTTGAGCAGCATATAGCCCATGATAGCCATATTCACAAACATATTGGCAGTGATACCTTCGATAAAGTTGCCCCAATCGGACTTGCCCAGCTTGATGGTAGCTGCCGTCACCACAAAACTATCATCCTTGAGATTGAGGAAAGAGAAGGATTGATTGAAGAGGTAGGCCAAAATAACCGCCCCAACCAGGTTGAAGAAGGTACAGTAGAGCAAAATCTTGGTTGCCTTTGTCCAAGATATCTTCTTATAATAGGCACCAGTTGTCAGATAGAGCATGTTGGAAGTCGCCAGCTCCCCATTAAAGACCAAGACATAAATCAAACCGATGGCAAAGATAAAGGTGAAGGTAAAGCGGGCCAGAGCTGGGAACTGACTGGAAATAACATCCGCTCCGATAATCCCAACTGCTGTGGACATGGTCAAATAAGCCCCTGCAAACATGGAGCGCAGGGCATAGCGGCTGAGACTCTCATCAAAAAGGGCTTCCTTCTTGGCACAGGCCGCCGTGACTTTTTCTTCAAATAAGGACATGGTATTCTCCTAGATTTTTTCATTTTAAAAAGAAAGACGGGAGCTGGCTCCCGCCTGGGACATTTTATTTGCTACTTCTTGAGTATTACGATTCAGAAGCACCCGAAGTGGCGTCTGCTGCTGGGGCAGCACCGCCTCCAGCATCTGTGGCACCTGAGGTCGCATCCGCATGGCTAGCCGCCACAGGAACTGCTGGTCCACTTCCACCAACCAGGCGTTGCCCAGTTGCTTCTAAATACCAGTCCAGCCAATGTTTGAAGTTGAAGATAATTTCATTGATACCTGCATAGGAACCATCTGGATAATACATGGCTTGGTAGTTATGAGTATTGATGATTTCGGGAGGAGTCCCTGGAACGATGGTCCGAACATACTCCTGGTTGCCATTGCGCAGGGTACCGATAACCCACTCTACATTCTTCATCCGAGCAGGAGGCAGGGTGCCGTGAACCGTCGACATCCGGTTTCCGACCTGTTCCAAGACCCGTTTACCCAACATGGTATTTGGTTCCTGGTGCTTATTGTTGTAATAGAGGAATTGGTTGTTGTCATCTGCATAGGTCAACTCAAAAGGCATAGCATTGAGGAACATATTGAGTTGGTCAACAGTAAGGAGACCATTGTCCAATTTCACATAGGTATTTCCCTCAACGGCATTGACCTGCTTGGCAGCTTTTTCCAGCCAGTCTGGATCATCTGGATCGATACCGTGAATGGTAGTGGCGATTGGTCTACCACAGTCCAAATCTTCTGGTTCAATCGGTCTTGGTTTACGCAATTTTGATACCACCTCCACATACTTGATAAAGTTATCCAGGCAGCTTTCCAGGAATTTGATGGTGCCTTCATTGCTGATGTTGCCATTCAAATCAAAAGCTTCCTTGGCCTTGCCAAGCAGAAACTCATTGCCTGGCAGAGTATAGGCATTGACACCTGGTGCTTCCAAGATTTTGCGCAAATGAACCTGGGCTCGTGATGTCCCTTGGTCATAGTAAGAAGCACCCACAATCATAACAGGCTTGTTTTCCAGCGGATGGAGCTTGAAGGACAACCATTCCAGAGTGCTCTTGAGGGCTGGGGTGATGGTGTGGTTGTGCTCAGGAGTTGCGATAATGACCCCATCTGCACGGGTAATCTTGTTGTTGAGGTAGCGGATGGCAAAGCAGTCAGACTGGTCCTCATCCTGATTGAACATCGGAACATCCTTGATTTCAAGAAGTTCGATTTCACATTTGATTTTAAAGTGGCGCTGCATAAATTGCAGGAGCATACGGTTATAGGATTGGTCCGCATTGGAGCCAACGATTGCAACAAATTTCATAGCATTTCCTCCCTTAGTCTAGGTTTTCCCAATCAAAGTTTTCAGCTTCTTTTTTCAAGAGAGCCTTGGCATTGGACAATTTCTCCGTCATCTTGACAAAGAGGCGGAAATCATCAAAGATAGCATCCAATTTTTGGCTGGTTTCCAAGTCATTTAGTTCGCCTGCCGTATTGAAGGCCTGAAGGGAGTGGGAAAGAAGAAACTCATCCGGCAAAACAGTTGCCTTGAGCTCAGGAGCATTGAGGATTTGGCGCAACTGAAGTTGTGCCCGTGAGGAACCTAGAGTTCCGTAAGAAGCTCCTGTAATCATGACAGGTTTGTTAAGCATGGGATAAACGCCATAAGAAACCCAGGCCAAGGCATTCATCAAAACTGCTGGAATAGAATGGTCATACTCTGGTGTCCCGATGATAACACCATCTGCCGCCTCCAGTTTTGCGACCAAAACTTGGACATCCTCTGGCAGAGTGCGGTCTGCGGGCTTGTTAAAGGTTGGTAAATCCTTAATTTCTACCAATTCAATCTCTGCCTTGTCAGCAAAGTGACTTTGCATATACTGCAAGAGTTGGCGGTTGGTTGACTTTGCTGAGTTGGTCCCAACAATTCCAATGAGTTTCATAGCATGCGCTCCTTTTTTGTATTTCACGACACAAAGTACGTACATATTCATGCTACTAGATTCACAAGCTTTTGTCAAGCGTTTTCATAATGTTTCGTTTCTTATTTTGGGAAAATCTGATACAATGGAACAAGAAGTTTCAAAGGAGGAAAAAAAGTGCATCGACTATTCTTTTTGACAGGGGGCTTTATTAGCCTTACTGTCGGCCTAATTGGCATTATACTCCCCATCATTCCGACAACCCCCTTCCTCCTCTTATCTGGTTTTTGCTTTGCCAAAAGTTCCACCCGTTTTGAAACCTGGCTTCGCAAAACCAAGGTCTATCAATTTTATGTGGCTGATTATGCCGAGACCAAGAGTATTTCTGCCAGTCGCAAGAAAAAAATTATCTGGCAAATCTATCTCCTGATGGGGATTTCCATCTGGCTAGCCCCTCTCATCTGGATTAAAATTGGCCTCTTTCTCCTCACCCTCTTCATTACCTATTACCTCTTCAAGGTTATCCCTAATAAATAAAGCAACCATCGCTGCCGATGGTTTTTTGAATTAAAAAAAGTTTGGGACAAAAGAAGTTCCAAACTCATTTTTTTGTTTTAGATACTAATGGCGCAGTGGTTGAGTGGGTTTTAACAGTCTGGAGGGCTGTTAAAGGTTGGAGATGAAACAAACGGAGTTTGTGTCAAAATACGCTGATAATTCAGCTTTTATAGCCCTATACGATTGATGCGAACCGAGTTCGCCTTATCTCCAACCTCAAACTGTCTCCCAGACAGTTTGAGCTATGCGGAGGTGGGACTAAAACGGTCTGGGGATAGACCGTTTTAGGTCAACAACTGGAAATAAAGACTTGTTGACGAAATCGAATTTCTTCGAAATTACCGATTTCTGTCCTGCTCTCATTTAAGTGAAATGGTCCCCTGATTATTTTTGATAATCAGTTTGCCTCTCGCATCTTTGGCTCTATGGGATATCTTCACGATTCCGTTTGTCTTTGTCGTTTCAAGATTCTTCAGACTGTCACCCAGCTCAATGCTTTCCGTCCGACTTTCCAGTTCGATACTGGTTGTTGCTTCACTGGTCGCAGCCAAGTTCACATCAATATCTAAAATAGAGGCCATAAAGGTGTTGTCCCCAATCAGCTCTACATTGTCTAGACTGACGAAAAGGTAGGCTCCGTTCGAATAATAGGGGTCCTCTGAGTGAAGATACTGGGCTTCTTCCTCTATATCTTCCAAACTTTGGCCAGAAGTGTAGGAAATATTCTTGAGTTTAGAATTGGTGAAACTCATGCCGCTACCCATATCCGTGATGGTCAGATTTTCCAGCTGAGAATCGGACACATTTGAGTAAGAATCATAGATGTCAATGGTCATGTTTGTAAGATTACTATCATAAACTGACAGGTATCCTGACACCTTGCCAGCTTCAATCGTTGAGCTAATGATGTCAACTGCAGACCCATACTCCAAATTCTTGACAGTCAGGTTGTTTAGACTTAAGCCTGACAAACCAGCCCCTGAAATGCTATTTAATACTTGGTTTTTAGGAACCGTAATGACGATTTCATCGTATAGATTTTGGCGCTGAGCCTCATTCAATAGATAGCCAAATAATCCGATGGCACCAGCGACAACTGACTCTTGTTGCTGACCTTTGATGGATAATGTGTTCCCTTCTTTGGTCACCTGAACATCGGCAATGAATTTGCTGCCTGAAGAATAGGTCACCACCGTTTCATCAACATTTCCAGCCTGAACCGTCACATACCGGTAGGTATCCAGATGGATGTCACTAATATCCGTAAAAGCTTCAGTTTGTTTGCTTGGCGCCGTTATCTCCTGGATGGCCTGAACACCACCAGTTGCATAGCCTGCCCCCAGAAGTACAGCTCCCAAAGCGAGTGAAAAAAGGGATATTTTTAAACCAGTTTTGAAGAAGGTGCTCATCACGAAGTCCTCCATTTCTGCATCATTTTTTGCCAGAGACCAAGGAGCCCCCGAGCTGAAAATCTCGCAAAGCCAGTCGTAATAAACCAGGCTAACAAGCTACCCCCAAAGAGCAAAAGACTAGCTCCAATTCCCATTGCCATGGCGGGTAAAGAACTGGTCAAGAGCCCCATGCTTTCAAAGAGGGTCACCGCCGCTAAGAAGAGACCAGCTAAACCAAGCAAGTAAGCAAAGACGATGAGAACCAGCACAAAGGCCAGCAAAGCCAGCATCATTAGAATCAGGAGCAAGAGGAGGGGTAAACCAATGGGAGCCGCAAAGATAGACAGAACGATGATGCCGATAATTGTGGCATTGGTTTTGGGTGTTTTATTGGGCTCGGTCACATGCTTGCCAAGAACTGTCGAGATGACATCGCTAGCAGCTTCCTTAGGTGTACCCAATTCAGCAATGACTGTCTCTTCATGCTCAGGACCAGCTTCCTCAAAGTATTCTACAAAATAATCCATGGCCTCCTGATAATCGACTTCAGGCAAGCGTTTCAAGTATTTATCCAATTCCGCAAGGTATTCAGTCCGCGTCATGTCGAATCCTCCCTTCTATAATGCCATCTAGGGTATCCTTATATCTTTGCCATTCTTCCCTCAAGTAACCCAACTGAAAACGACCATTTTCTGTGATAGCATAGTACTTGCGCTGGCGACCTTGATGTTCCTGATTATAGGTTGTGACAAAGCGGGCCACTACCAACTTTTTCAAAATAGGATAGAGAGAAGATTCCCTGGCATTGGTCACCAACTTGATGGTCTGACTAATCTCGTAACCGTAGGAATCATGCTTCTCTAACATGGATAAAATCAGAAATTCAATCAAGGTTGATGATACTGGAAAGTACATAGACTCAACCTCCCCTATATAACAAATAATGTTATATAATTATTTTTTGTATATTAAGTATATATCTATTTATAAAAAAGTCAAGCGATATATGCAAAAATTTGACACATCATCCTTTTGAACACAAGCTGAACATCTGAGGCACAAAAAAGAGCCCCCAAAGGAGCTCTGAAAAGATTCTGTAAATCTTACAACATCTTGTTGTAGAATTCAACGACAAGGGCTTCGTTGATTTCTGGGTTGATTTCATCACGCTCTGGCAAGCGAGTAAGGCTTCCTTCCAATTTTTCAGCATCGAAAGATACGAAAGCTGGACGGCCAAGAGTTGCTTCAACCGCTTCAAGGATAGCTGGAACTTTAAGTGATTTTTCACGAACAGAGATCACTTGACCCGGCGTTACGCGGTAGGATGGGATATCCACACGTTTGCCATCCACAAGGATGTGGCCGTGGTTTACGAATTGACGAGCTTGACGACGAGTAGTTGCCAAACCAAGACGGTAAACAACGTTG
>ERZ724503.1393-NODE-1393-length-11216-cov-10.800735_pt1 | contig 11216 bp, 7 predicted proteins | sample MGYA00376036_ERZ724503 | MGnify/ENA primary metagenome ERZ724503 (study PRJEB28724, sample SAMN07190885) | wastewater metagenome | isolation source: influent of sewage treatment plant in Hong Hong | place: Hong Kong | collected 2016-03-17 ...
ATGCTCTGGGTTGATTTCTAAGATTGGAGCAGATTCTGGCATTGCTTGTCCCATTTGTCTAAACAGATGTGCCATTGCTGCCATTTGAGCATCTGCTGCATCTTTAGTAACACAAGATGGAGAATCTGTAAGTCTGTTTGTAACTTTTACATCTTTTACTGCATCACCTAATTTATCTTTGATTTTTGCAAGTATTTGTTCAAATTTTGTTTCAACTTCTTTTTTCTCTTCTTCTGTTTGCTCAACTTTTGGAGGTTCAACAGCTGTGATGTCTTTGAATTCCCACTCTTTATAAGCACCTATTGCTGGAGTGATGATTTCATCAATTTCTTTATCATCTAAGATTAAAACTTCAATATCATTTTTCTTATATGACTCTAAAAGTGGAGAGTTTCTTAATATTTTTTCATTTTCCCCAACGATATAATAAATAGCTTTTTGCTCAGAGTTTGCTCTGTTTTTATAATCTTCTAAAGATGTCATTTTTTCTACTTTTGAAGATTTGTATCTTAATAGTTCTAAAATAGTCTCTTTATTTGTATAGTCTTGGTATACACCCTCTTTAAGTGGTCTTATATATTGAGCGATGAACTCAGCATATTTTTCTTCATCTTTAGATAATTTTTTGATTTCAGAAAGGATTTTTTTCACGCTTCCTTGTTTGATATTTGCAAGGATTCTATTCTCTTGTAAAATCTCTCTACTTACATTTAAAGGTAAATCTTCAGAGTCAATAATTCCTCTTACAAATCTTAAATAAGTTGGTAATAACTCTTTTTCACTATCAGTTATAAATACTCTTTTAACATATAGTTTTACACCACTTTGAAAATCTGCTCTATACATATCCATAGGTGCAGTTTTTGGGATGTAGAAAAGTGTTGTATATTCGTTTACACCCTCTGTTTTTGTATGAATTGTAAGCATTGGCTCAGATGAGTCATGAGAAATTGATTTATAAAATTGATTATAATCTTCTTCTTTTAATTTTGCTTTTGGTTGCATCCAAAGTGCTGTTGCTTCATTGATTTTTTCGTGTTTTCTCTCTAGAGTTTTTGTTGGTTCTTTTCCAGCTTTTTTATCATCTTCACTTAAAGTCTCAGTTACTTCTTCATTGTAATTTAAGAAAATTGGGTATGCAATATGATTTGAGTATTTTCCAACAATATTTTGAATTCTATGTTTTGATGCAAACTCAGATACTTCTTCATCTTTTAATTTGATATAAATAACTGTTCCATTTGTCTCTTTTGTACAAGGTGCTAAATCAAACTCTCCAGTTCCAGTTGAACTCCATTTATAAGCTGTATCTTCTCCAGCTTTTTTAGAGATTACATCTACTTTTTCTGCAACCATAAATACAGAATAAAATCCAACACCAAATTGACCAATTAAGTTTGAATCTTTTTTTGCATCACCTGTTAGTGCTTCCACAAAAGATTTAGTTCCAGATTTTGCAATAGTACCAATAGAGTTTATCATATCCTCTTCATTCATACCAATACCATTATCAACAATAGTTAAAGATTTATCTTTTTCATCAAAAGATATATTAATTTCACCTTTCCAAGAAGCAAAACTCTCCTTTAACTTCTCATCTGTAAGTCTTAAATAATTTAACTTATCAATAGCATCACTTGAGTTTGATACAAGCTCTCTTATAAAAATCTCTTTATTTGAGTATAAAGAGTGTGTCATTAAATGTAATAATTGTCCTACTTCTGTTTGAAATTGATGTTTTGCCATGTCATTTCTCCTATAATTTATTTAATTTTAGAAGAGAATTTTATCACAACTTTATAAAAGGAAGCTAAAGTTTTTATTTAAATTAGCACTTTTTCATATAGAGTGCTAATTTTATTTATTCCACTCTTCTTATCAATCTATTTTTCCCACTATTTTTTGCTTCATATAAAAGTGCATCGGCTCTTTGTAAAATTTTATCTATAGTTTCATTTGGATTATTTTTTGAACTCAATCCTAAAGAAATAGTAAAAGTCAAAAAAACTCCATCAATATTTAAATTATATTTTTCACATTTTTTTCTTATATTTTCACATATTTCATTTACTTCATCTTCTTTTTTATCATAAAAAGTTATACAAAATTCTTCTCCACCAATTCTTCCAAATGGTATATTTTTATCAATTAAACCATTTACAATATCACAAAAAGTAATTAAAACCTCATCTCCAACAGAATGACCAAATTTATCATTTATTTTTTTAAAATTATCAATATCAATTATTGCAATATCAAAATTTTGATTATTTGTTATAGCCTTTTCCAATAAAGCTTTACTTTCAATAAAATACTTTCTTCTATTTCTTATTTTTGTCAAAGAATCCATATTTGCAAGAGTATAAAGTTCTTTATTTTTTTCACTTATTTTTTTATAAGCAAATCTCAATCTTTTGGTTCTTCTTTCAACTCTTTTGTTTAATAACTCATTTTGATTATTGATTAAACTTTGATTTTTGTATATAAAAAAGAAAATAAAAAACATAATGACAAATACTATTAAGTTAAAAATCACCATAGTTTTTTTACTATTTTTTATCAGATTTCTTTGACTTGTAGCACTTAAAGATATTATATATTCATTTTTCTCATCAAAAAATTGAATATTATTTACTAAATAATTATCATCCATAAAAAGTGTTACTTTAGTATCTAAATAATTAAGTTTAATATCAAAATCAAACTTATTATCTAAAACATTTCCAATTTTTACACTTTCAAATATTGCATATCTTTTAGAAAGAGCTTCTGCATCTAATAACTTTGAAGTAACAATATATCCTACATTTTCGCCTGTTTTATCGCTCATTTTTACTTGACTTTTGAAAACATATACGAACTTTGAATTAAAATTTATAATTGTATTTATATTATTAACGCTTTTAAACTTTTCTATCAAAAAGATTTCAAACTCTTTTTTATTTGCATTTAAATATTCATTATCATATTGAGAATATATAATCTTATCTTTAGTATTTACATACATAATTGAATCTAAATTTATCTCTGCTAGAGTATGAGACCCCTCTCTAAAATTTGCATAAATATATTTCTTATTCTTATTTTTCATAAACTCATAAGTATCATCCCAGTTAGCATAATCATTTGTAGAATTTGTCAAAGACTCTATATTTTTATTTATTACATTTAAAAAAGTCTCTATACTATTTTTATTTTGTTCTTTTTCAATCGCAAGAAAATCATTTAAAAAAAACTTGTTGCTTGTATAAAATACTATTCCACATAATAAAATATATGAAATCAAAAAATAAACAATATTAAATTTAATATATTTGTATTTCAATGTAACCTCTTTATGTTTATATAAAGTAATAAGTACTCAATTATAACTAAAATATAGATAAAATAACACTATTAGAAAAAAGAAGGATTTTTATATGACAAAAAAACAATTTTTAGATGATTTACAAAAAATATATGATTTTTTAAACGATGAAAAAGCAAAAGTAAACTTACTGATAAAATATCTTGAAAATAATGAGTTTGATAAACTTGAATTAATAAATGATTTTGCAAAAGCTTTAGGTTTACAAATGAATGATGATTTAAGATTTGCACTTGTAACTAGACTTGTGAACTTAAGAGATGATTCACTTGTTCAAGTATTAAAAAAACTTGAAAAAACTGAACTAGAGATTATTGAACTTCAAGAAAAAGCTTATCAATTTGTAAAAAAATATTGGCATGATAAACACACAAAATTAATAGATTTTATCACTCAAAACTCTTTATTAACACCATTTTATCAAGAGGTATTTATTGGAGTTTATAATGTTGGACTTCAAATGAGTTCTTGGCAAACATCTTGGACAGCACATATTATAAATGGAATAAACAAAGATTTAATGGCTAAGTTTGACGGTGATGAAGAAAAGATTATGAAATATCTTGAAGATGAAAAACTTTTAGACTTAGGTCATGGAGGAATTACTGCTGATAGATGTTATTCTGCATTGGTTAAAGAAAAAGATAAGTATGAATCAAAAGCTTATATCAAAGCATTTAAAAAAGAGACAACAGAGGTTGTTGATGCACTTGAAGAGTTTGCAGATAAACTAATAGAGCTTGAAGATGATATTTTTAATCAAAAATGGGATTATGTACTTTACATTCAAGCACTTATAAAAGCATTTAGTGAAGATAGAACTAATGAATTAGTTTCAAAATGGGCAGATGTTGATAGAGCTTGGATGAAAATAAAAACTCCAATTCAAATCGGTCATCCTTTAGAATACTACGAAGACCACTTTAGAAAAGCTGTTGCTTTAGAGTGGGATATAAGACTTACAAATCCAAAATTTGCACAAAATGACCATAGAGTAAATAAAATAAAATCAGCATTTGCAAAAATCTTTAATAGTTTTGAAGCAAATGAAAGTTATAAAAAGATTTATGATTTTAGTTTTGCATCACTTGATAAAGTTCAACTTTATGTGGGACGACCAGCTCTATTTTTTGGAGCAGAATTAAATGGTATGTTTTCAGCTCAAGTTGTTCCAAATGATGAAATAGTTAGCCTTGAAGAGGGTAAAAAAATCTTTGCATTTTCTGATGAGATTTTACAAACAAGCAGAGCAAAACCATTTTTAAAATTAAGTCGTGAAATATTTGGACAAGAATTACTTACAAAAGATAGAACATTTTTATTTAATGAAACAGCATCTTGGCATCAAGTTTATGATATTAGCACTGTTGGACATGAATATGGTCATATTTTATGGTGTGATGATGAAACTGAATCAGTTATGAATAAAAGTGGGAATTTCAAAAATATAGAAGAGTTCAAAGCAACAACTGGTGGATTAATCTCTTATTTCTTAGATGAAAATGATGATGAAAAACATCTAAAAAATCAAGTTATAATTGACCTTGTAAAAAGAAGTGTTGGGCTTATTGGATGGATGGAAGTTGATGAAGTACAACCATACTATTGTGAGGGATTAATTCACTTAAATGGATTATTTGCTACAAAAGTTTTATCATGGGATGATGAAAATAAAAAATTAGAAATTGATATTTCAAATGAAAAATATGAAACTTTAAAAGCTTGGTATATAGAAAATTACACAGCGTTAGCAAAACAGTATTTAGAAAAAATTGATGCAACACAGTTTTTAAATAAATATGCAACAAAAACTGAAAAATATTTTATGCCAAATGATGAAAATATCAATTCATTTGTTAAATATTATTTCAAAAGATACCAAGAAATCGGTCAAGAATTAGATACTGAAGATAAAAAAAGTAATTATGTAAAATAGGTTAAATCCTATTTACATAAATGACTTCATCTTTTTCTATACAATATGCACTAAGTCTTCCATATCCCTCTTTATCATAACAACAACCCGTATCTACATTTATAAAATGTTTTGTTATATCTATCTCTTTTTGAATAGAGTGTCCAAAAATATTAAATATTTTAGCATCAGCTTTTGGCTCTTTTCTACTCCATAAAACCTCTTCTTCAAAAATCAACTCTTTTTCTCTTTTACTCCAAACATCTGTTGCACAAGAGTGTGTAACTACTATTGGCTTTTCATTTTTTTTAAAAGGAAGTTCCAAATACAAAGGTAGTTTTTTCAGCCAAAAAAAGTGTTCCATCAACTTTTTAAATTTTTTATCATCTTTTGTACAAATAATTTTTCCATCACTATCAATTTTGATTATTTCATAAGAGAAAAGAGTCTGTTTTCCACCATTATTTATCCATCTATGATGATAGTTTAAAGATGGAAATTTTGGATATATTTTTTCAAACTCTATTAAAAAATCTATCATCATTTTTTCATGATTTCCAAGCACACATAAAAAGTTATTATCTTTTACAAAATCAATAACCTCTTTTGACTTCCTTCCCCTATCAACTAAATCACCAACAAAAATAAGCTTAGAGTCGTCTGGAAATTTGTTCAATAGTGCCTTTAAAGTATCAAATTCTCCATGAACATCACCTATAACATAAGTCATCGAAAATACCTTCTTATTTTATACTTGGACTTATACTTTTCCAATCTTCTCTTAAAGTTTTAACCAAATTAAATCTATCATTTGGAGCTGCAATTTCACCATATTCATAAGGAGTAACTACAACTAAACCACCTTTTAATAAACTTGTAAAAGTATTTGATTCAACCTTTGAACCACTAAAAATAGAAAATTTCATCTCAAAACCACTTATGTCATAGAATTCAGAATTTTTTCTAATAAACTTTGTATATTTATCATAAATCAAACAATCAACTACAACTTTAGAACCATCGTCACTTAAATCTATTTTACTTACTTTTCCAATTTGAACATTTTTATAATATACAGGTGCATCTACATTTACACTTGAAGCTGTAATATCTTCTACTTTAAAGACTGTTCCAAAGTGTGATTTATCAACTGAAGGTTGTGTTTCTAAGCCATCAAATCTTGTTTGTAATGCTTGATTTTCACTTTTTATAACTCCAATATTTACAGCCATAACTGTTGAACCTGCATTTGCTATTTCTTGAAGAGAAATTCTTGGTTTTTTTAGATAAAAAACTGTTCCAGCTTTTGCAAAAGAATCAAAATCATCATAAATAATAGCTTTTACCTCAACTTGTTGCTTTTCATTTAATCTAACTTTTGTAACTTTTCCTACATTTACACCTTTGTAAGTTAATTGAGAAAAATTCTCTTGTAAACCCTCAACATCATTGAAAACGATGGTTATACTATTTGTTGAGTTTTTCATATCATCTTCATTTTGAAAAATTTGATATTTCTCAAAAACTACTTTTGAATCTGTATCAAGATTTATAGAGCCATTTAAAAGTGAAGAGAAATTATCAACTTCAAATAAAACTCCACTTAGACTAGCTTTTAGATTTACAACACCTTTTTTATAAAATCTGCTTTTATTTGTGATATATTTTTTAAAGTCTGTGTAAATAAATAGATTTACTTTTGATTTATTGTCATCAAATTTTATATCTCTTACAAAACCTATCTCTTGATTTTTATACATTATTGCCATATCAGGTTTTATCTCAAAACTATTGTTAAAGTCTGCTTCTATTACAAAACCTGTATTATTTACTCTTCTTAATTTTTCAACATCTTTGAATGAACTATATAATTTGAACTCTTTTTTTGCAACTTTATTTTCATCTTTTTTATCTGAAATCAAGCCTATTGCACCATTTAATAAAGGTTCTATTCCACTATAATTTAAATTTAAATTTAGATTTTTCATCTCTACAAGTTTTGAACTCATATCATAAAAAAGGCTATTATCATTTATAAGATTTTTGTATTTTTCATCAATAGATATAGAAATTTTCACATTTTTTAAATCACTTGTTAAAGCATAATCATCAACTTTTCCTATCTCAATATTTTTATAATAAATTTTTGATTTATTACTAATAGAATTTAAACTATCGCTTAAAAGTTCAACTTTTATACTTGTAGGACTTTTATTTATATCTTTTTTGTTAATCGCTATAAAGTTGTTTTTAAATTCACCTTTTTTATAATCTAACGATACAAAATTTCCTTTTACAATATTTCCTAAATTTTTAATTCCATCAGTAGAAATCATAGGTTCTTCAATAAAAAATTTAGTTTTATCAGTCAATAAATACTTATACTCTTCATAAATAAACGCACTTGTATTTAAACTATCTTTATTTAACTTTACTTGAGTTATTTTTCCTATTTCTATACCTTTATAAATAATAGGAGTATTCTCTTCTATTCCGTTTGTATCAATAAAATTTATACTGAAAAACTCTTTGTTTTTTAAATCATCTTTTTTTGCATATAAAACATACGCGTCCTCTTTTGAGATTTTTTCATCATCTTTATTTGGAGTAATAACTGTAATTCCACCTACTAAAGCAGAATACAAAGAACCTAACTCAATATTTAATCCACTTGCACCATAACTTACTTTTAAAGCTTCATTCATTACAAATTTTGAACTTTTATTTACCAAATAGTTAAATTTATCATAAATATAAGCTGTAAAATATACTTTTTCAAAAACAAACTCTTTCGCAATAATTTCACCTATTTGGAAATTATTATAAAAAACAGGTGTTCCAACTTCAGCATTATCTTTATCATTTGCAATCAATGAAATATAATACCCCTCATTGTTGTATTGATCATTTGGTTGAGAATCAAGACCATCAAAAACATATTTATATTTTCCATTATCATACTCTTGAGGTGTTTTATATGTTGGAGACAACTCAATCTTATAACCACTAATTAGTGTACTTAAACCAGAAATTTTTGTAAGAGATATTGTTGGTTTTTTAATCCAAAATTGTGAACTTTCACTTGCTACATATTTTGCAACTTCATTATCAACCAAAATATTTACATTTACACTTCTTAAATCTTCGTGCATAGATATTTTTGTAACTTTTCCAAGTTGTAAACCTTTGTACTCCAAAGGTGTAACACCTTCTTTTAGTCCATCCGCACTTTTAAATACAACAGTGATATTTGTACCTTTTTTCATATAAGATTCATAAGCAATCCAACCTAAAATTCCTAGAATAATCAAAGGTAAAATCCAGATAAATGAAACTGCTTTCTCTTTTTCTAACTTTGGTTCATATACTTTTGGTTCTAATATATCTTTACTCATCCCAAATAATCCTTGTATCAAATCTATTTGCTGCTATCATTGTTAATATTACCATTAAAGCAAAAGATGTTGCAGCTATTCCACCTTTTATGTTAAAAATCTCATCAAGTTGTACTATTGAAGCCAAAAGTGCAACAACATAAATATCTATCATTGACCATTTTCCAATAGCCTCAATAAATTTAAAAATCAAAATTTTTCTATTATTTGACATCTTCACATTTACTTTTAAACTTGAAAAAATAAAAAGTAATCCCACAAGTTTAATCATAGGTATTACAACACTTGCAATAAAAATTACACCTGCTATAAAGTAACTTCCATGTTCTAAAAAGCTTATAACTCCACCCAAAATTGTGCTTTCTACCTTTACACCAAGTCTTGTAACTTCCATAATTGGATAAATCATTGCTGGAATGTAAAGCAATATTGCACAAATTGTAAGAGCTAACGAAACTTGTAAAGAGTCTTTTATTCTATGTCTAACTATATGATTACATCGTGTACAAACAAAATTATCATAATTTTCTTTTTCATACATTTGATGGCAATTTTTACAAGAGATTAAAATCATCCCAAAACCCTAATCATCAAATACACTTTTATCTTCAAACTTTACATTTGACATATAAAAACAGAAAATATAAGCTAACATAACATAAAAACCTATATCAAATTTTGTAGAACTAACCATTCCAATAAGTTTTATATATGTCACAATAATACTTATGATAAATACCTCAATAAATCCCCAATGTTTGAAAAACTGAAAACTATCATGCAATAAGGTATCCGAAAAAAGTCTAATATTTGTTTTTTCTTGAATATATGCAAATATAATTACCAAAGAGTTTAAAGTTGGTGCTAATATAATAGTAAAAAAAACTATCAATGCTACAAAAAAGAAATTTTGTTCTAACAAAATAGAAACTGTACCAATCAAAGTAGCTTTTAGTTCATTTTCATTTATATTTAGACTTATGATTGGATAAATATTTAAAATTCCAAATAACAAAAGAGCAGAAATTGAATAATACAAAGAATCTATGGAGCTTTCTTTCTCTTTTTTAATTTTAGTATTACATCTTGGACATCTTTGAGTACAAGTTATATCGTCATGTTTTTTTATAAACAAACCACAACTATAACACTCCAAAATATCATCAATCTCTTTTTGCATAAATCCTATCCTTTTAATAGTGGCATTTTAACATAGTAAACTTTTTTCATTCTAAAAACTCTTTACTAAGGTAGAATAAAATTAAATATATAGTATTATACAACTGCTAATATGCAATCAAATAATATTTTTTTAAAGGTTAATAAAAATGCAATTTAATATAACACAAGCACAATTAGGTACTAGACCTCCTGTAGTTAAACCTGATCCAAAAGTTTTACAATTTTTAGGTGAAGAAAAGATGAGAAAATTAATCTCAGACCACTATGATTTACTAAGAGTTAGTAACATAAAAGGACTATTTCCTCCAACGCCTGAAGGCTTTGAAATGGCAAAAAAACACTCTGCTGATTTCTTTATTCAAATTTGTGGAGGACCAGATTATTTTAATCAAAGCCGTGGTGCTCCTATGATGGCAGGAAGACATGCAGCTTTCAAAATCACTCCAGAAGCTAGAATGATATGGCTTGAATCTTATATAAAAGTCTTAGAACCACTTGAAATGCCAGAAGATTTAAAACAATCTTTTTGGAATTATCTTGATATTTTCTCAATTTGGATGGTAAATACTCCTGAATAATTTTGTAAATAATATTAAATAAGTATCGACTTATTGTACTTATCTGATATTTATATTATTTTATTTTGTATCTTATTTGTAACTTAACATTACAAAATAAATTAAACCACTTCAAATTGATTAAATTTAATTAAAATAGTGTTAAAATGATGTATCATTGTAAAAATAAATTAAAATTATTAGGCTAAAAATGAAACTAAGAGAACTTAAATATAATGTTTTTTTTGAATATATAAAAGATATAAGAAGATACAACTATGATATTGAAATTTTTTTAAAAAATGAAAACTTATGTGATATTGTTAATCCAACTATACCTTTACCAGACGAAGTTGAACCTTTAGCAGATAGATTAAATATAATTAAAGATTTTGAAAATACAACTTGTATATTTGCTGTTTCACAAATGTCATTAACAACCATAATAAGATATAAAAATGATATGGTTGAAGAAGATAAAACAAAAATTGAATTTGAACAACTAAAAAAATACACTGATAAATTAATTGATTTTTTAATTTCTAAAATATCAAACTTTAAAATAATGTTTGAAGGAATATCGGTTGCAAGTAGTATGATGGTAGAACCATCTAACATTGAGAATATAAGAAAATCATTACCAGAAATTACTTTTGATAATCTAACAGATGAATATAGATTAAGAGTTTCAAAAGAATTAGATGAAAAATATATTTTTATAGAAGAAAAGACTATAATGAAGACATATAGTCTTGATATAAACGCGATAAATCCTTTTTTAGTAAAAAATAAAAAAGATA
>ERZ724503.1398-NODE-1398-length-11190-cov-3.892052_pt1 | contig 11190 bp, 9 predicted proteins | sample MGYA00376036_ERZ724503 | MGnify/ENA primary metagenome ERZ724503 (study PRJEB28724, sample SAMN07190885) | wastewater metagenome | isolation source: influent of sewage treatment plant in Hong Hong | place: Hong Kong | collected 2016-03-17 ...
CATCATCAGCGACTACCGCACGCCTGAGCAGAAGGCCGAGTTCGAGGCCCAGCTCGCCGCCGCCGGTGGCCACCTGACGGTTGCCGAGCAAGAGTCCGGCGTGGCCGCCGCTCCCGCGGCCGCCGCTGCCGCAGCCCCCGCCGCCGTCGCCACCATGGTCGCCACCCGCACCGTGGGTGCACCCGTGGCCGGCAAGGTGGTGCCGCTCGCCGAGGTCAACGACAAGGTGTTCGCCTCCAAGGCGCTGGGCGACGGCGTCGGCATCGTGCCGACCGACGGTCACGTCACGGCACCGGTGGCCGGCACCATGGTCACCGTTGCCGACACGGGCCATGCCTTCGGCATCAAGACCGACGACGGGGTCGAGGTGCTCGTGCACGTCGGCATCGACACGGTGCAGATGGAGGGCAAGGGCTTCAAGCTCGACGTGAGCAAAGACATGCGCGTCGAAGAGGGTGACCTGTTGGCCACCGTCGATCTCGACGCCGTCAAAGAAGCGGGGTTCGACCCCACAACGATCGTCGTGGTGATCAACACCGCGACGCTCAAGTCGGTGGCGCCGGTCGGCGCACGTGACGTCGGGCTCGGCGACACCATCATCGACGTCGAGGTCTGAGAGAGGAAGCTAACCGGGGCGGCTCAGCACGCTGAGCCGCCCCGCACGCTGCAACCATGGAAATCCTGCGGGTGTTCAACAACAACCTCGTCCTGGCGCTGGACGAGCACGGCCGCGACGTCATTCTCACCGGCCGGGGCCTGGGGTTCCAGGCGCGCCCCGGGCAGCAGGTCGACACCAGCAAGATCGTCCGCACGTTCGTGCCGCTGGACGGCCGCGATCCCGACCACCTGGCTGAACTGCTCGCCGGCATTCCGCCCGAACACATTCAACTGGTCAGCGCCGCCCTGGCCGACGTCGGGCTCGACGCGGTGAGCCGCAACCCCGCCACCGTGATCGCACTGGCCGACCACGTGGGTTTCGCGTTGCGGCGCATCAACCTGGGCATGCAGATCAACTACCCGATGCTGGCCGAGGTGAAACACCTCTACGCCGAGGAGTACGCCCAGGCCGAGGCCCTGGTGAGCGCGATCAACGTGCACAGCGGCGTGCAACTGCCGCAAGACGAAGCAGTCGGCCTGGCGTTACATCTGGTGAACGTGGGTTTCGCCACTGGCGACCTGTCGTACACCTACAAGATGACCGGCGTCATTCAGCAGATGGTGCGGGTGATCGAAGAGCGGTTCGACGTCACGCTCGACTCGGGGGGCGTCAACGTCGGCCGGTTCATCACCCACCTGCGCTACCTGTTCGTACGTATCCATCAGCACAAGCAGCTGGACGCCGAACCGTCGCTGGTGGGCGCCGCCATTCGCGAGTCGTTTCCGGCCGCCACCGACTGCGCCGTCCGGCTGGCCGGCCTGCTGGAACTACGCATGGGCGCTGCCCTCACCCCCGACGAGGTGTCGTACCTGGCCCTGCACGTCGCCCGGGTGACCACGCCCGATCGTTGATCGCTACCGTGGTGCGATGCAGTTGATTCGCCAGTTCGCACCCGAAACCGCAGCCGCAGCCCTCGAAGAATGGCTCTGGCTGCCCGGCCTGGACGACCTGGCGCCGCTGGCGTTCTCGGCCTTCGGCGACGCGTTTTTGTACACCGCAGAGGGCGTGTGGTTTCTCGACACCATCGAAGGCACCCTGACGCGGGAATGGAACAATCCGGCCGAACTGCAGGACGCCCTCAACACCATCGAGGGCGAGGACCGGTTTCTGCTCGGCGGGCTGGTGCACGCGGCGTCCGAAGCGGGCATCGAGCCGTCCGAGAGCGAGGTGTTGTCGTTCAAGGTGCCCCCGATTCTGGGCGGCCAGTTCGAGGCCGACAACGTCGCCGCCTGCGACTTCGAGGTGGCCCTGAGCATCGCCGGCCAGCTGCATCGGCAACTCAAGGACGTTCCCCCCGGCACCACGATCAGCGGGTTCTCGCTCGACCAAGCCGAGTAGCCGCATCTGCTCGATTCGGCTGCCGCGAACGCTTTCGAAGAGCACTGTTGAAGTATGAGTACTGACGAATCTGGCATGACGACAAGGCGCCGCATTCTGGTCGGCGTCGACGGATCGGACGACAGTCTCAAGGCCGTCAAGTACGCGGTGCGCGAGGCGCTGGCCGACGGATCGGACCTCTGGCTGGTGTACGCGACGGATCCCGTGGTGATCGTGAACGGCTACGTGTGGGCGGTCGCCGCCACCGACGACGACCTGCACCGGGCCGGTCAGGCCGTGCTCGAGCGCGTCAAGGCCCTCGTGGCGGCCGACGGATTGCCGGCCGAGCGGGTGGTGGCCGAGGTGGTGACGGGCGCGCCCGGCGAGGTGCTGATTCGGCTCAGCGAGCAGGCCGCGCTGCTGGTGATGGGCCGTCGATCCATCGGCGGCCTGGAGCGCATGTTCGTCGGGTCCACCAGCGTGCAGGTGGCCGGTCGGGCCGCCTGCCCGGTGATCGTGGTGTCGCACAGCGGCCAACACGAACCCGGCGACGCCCACGGCGTGGTGGCGGTCGCCATCAGCGCGTGGCCGCCGCACACGGCGGCCCTGCAGTGGGCCGCGAGCGAGGCGGCCCGTCGCCACTGCAGCATGCAGGTGGTGCACGTGGTGCCCACCGAGGGCGTGGTTCCGACCTCGGCCTTCAAGGCCACGGCGGCCGCCATCGAGGCCCACCTGCAGCCGTTGCGCGAGCAGTACCCCGACACGTCCATCGAGGTCGCCGTGCGCACCGGGGTGCCGATCGACGAACTGGTCGCGGCCAGCAGAACCGCCGACCTCCTGGTACTGGGGGTGCACCCGGCCAGGCTGAGTGGGCTGGCGCGGGGGCTGCTGGCGCACGCGCACTGCCCCGTCGGCGTTTCGTCTTGACGGCTTCACCCCACGGCAAGGTGGCAACGTTACCCATCGTGGGTGTGGCGGACTGATCGCTACGCTCGATCGGTAACGTCGCCGGACCCCGGGCGCTGGTCTGCTCCGGCGATTCCTTTCGAGGGTCGACGGAGCCGGGTCGGGCTGCTCCCGTGGACGGATGAGCGAGGCGACGATGGCCTTAGGTTCCGCTGGCAGTGGGCTGTTGGCGCTGCCCATGCTCAGCGACGGCATGAACTTCGACTGGCCGCAGTACTACGAGACCATTCAGACCGCGAGCCGACTCACCTGTCACACCGTGCAGTCGGCCGACCTCGACGGCGACGGGCAGGACGAGCTGATCTGCCGCGGGCCGGCCGGCATCAACGCCTACAGCTACGACCCCGTAACCGGCCAGTGGATCTCGTTGCCGCCCGGCCCCGCCTGGAGCGACGCCGCCGGCTGGGCGGCGGAGTGCTACTACGCGACGATTCAGGCCGCGGACCTGAACGGTGACGGTCGCGCGGAACTGTTCGGCCACGGCCCGAACGGCACCGAGGTCTGGAGCTACGACCCGACCACAGGAGTCTGGAGCGAAGTCCCTTGCGGTTCCGACCCGCTGGCCGACGGCTCCTGGGACGGTGCCGAGACCTACACCACCCTTCAGTGCGCCGACCTCGACGGCGACGGCAGCGCCGAGTTGCTGGCCCGCGGCACGACCGGCATCGTGGCGTGGAAACTCACCGCGACGGGGTTCGTGGCCTTGCCGGACGGCCCGGGCTGGTCGGACGCCGCCAGCTGGAACCTGCCGCAGTACTACGCCACCATTCAGTGCGCCGACGTGGACGGCGACGGCAGTGCCGAGCTGGTCGGCCGTGACAACCAGCAGCTACAGGTGTGGAAGCTGACCGCGTCGGGCTGGCAGGGGCTCCCGTTCGGCCCGTCGATGGCAGACGCCGACGGCTGGAACCAGCCGCAGTACTACACCACCATTCAGTTCGCCGACCTCGACGGTGACGGCGCGGCCGAGCTGCTGGCCCGCAACAACACCCAGATCGAGGCGTGGAAGCTCACCGACGACGGCTGGGCCGGGCTGCCGCCCGGGCCGCTGATGCCCGACGTGGACGCCTGGAACCTGCCGCAGTACTACACCACCATTCAGTGCGCAGACCTCGACGGCGACGGTGCCGACGAGCTGTTCGCCCGCAACAACACGCAGATCGCGGCATGGAAGTTGGTTGATCAGGCGTGGCAGCAGCTCACCTACGGTCCGATGTTCTCGGACGCCGACGGCTGGAACCTGCCGCAGTACTACAGCACGATTCGTACCGCAAGCGTGCTGGCCGGGGCCACGACGAGCGGTCATGCGTCGTCCACCGTCGCGGTGCTGATCGCACGGTCGGCCTACTCGATGCTCACCTACCGCTACGCGACCTCGGGCTGGGTGGCGACCACGGCACCCTGGCCAAACCTGAACGACGACGCCTACCAGGCCGTAGCCGAACTGCTGGCCCTCTCGGCTGGGCTGCAGGTGCGCAACATCTACAACGACTCCTCGGCGTTGACCCATGCGGCCAGCACGTTGATCACCAAGCCGATCCCTGCGCCGCCACCCAGCTACACCGGGTCGCCCACGGTGTGGAACGAGACGGTCACCCAGCTCGCCGCCGAGGTGGGTTGGGCCATCGCGGTGAACGGCTGGTACGGCAACGTCAGTGGACTGACGACCGCCACCTATCTTGACCAGAACATGGGGCTTTCGACCGTGTGCGGCACGCTCCAACTCGACCAGGACAGCACCTCGGCCGAACTGTCGCTGCTTTCCATCGCCTTCAACATCGCCTGGGCGGTGCTCGGCGTGGCCGCGCCACTGGCCTCGGCCGTGGCGGGCGTACTGGCCACGGCCTGCACGGCAGCGGCAGGCAGTTGGTCGTCCGGGCCCCTGCAGGGTGACGTGGTGCAACTGCAGGCGGAACTCACCAATGCGTTCACCAGCGCGCAGCAACTCCAGCAGGGTCAACAGCTCGCCATTACGGGCGGCTACTCCACGGCACCGGTGGTCGGCGACTACGGCATGCTGGCAGCCATCGGCGGGCAACTGCAGAGCGGCAGTACGGCCTGGAACTGGGACGGTGGCGAAGGCGCAATGGAGTTGGCCGCCGTCCAGAGCTACGCGGTGTCGTGCTGGCAGGCGCTGGTGCTGCCGGCACAGTGGCGCTGGTCGGTGAACCCGACGGCCATCACCTGGCAGAACGACCCGAGTTACGCCGACTACGTGACCAACGAGTGGTTCTGGGATCTCAGTGGCACCGGTGAGGTTTGCGCAACCTACTTCACGTCGCACTACGACGGCCCTATGCGGGCTCCCTCGATGGTGCTGCCGGCCACAATGCAACTGTTGTTCGGACCCGACTCCGCCGACATCGGCGGGCCTGTCTACCCGCTGCTGGTCAGTCTCGGCGACGTGCTGACCGCCCAGAACGGTTGGCCACAACTGACAGGTGACTGGACGTCCCCGGACGACTCCAACTGCGAGCATGTGCAGCCCCCGTACGGCCCCGAGGTCGCTGCGGGCAGCCCGCCGGGCGGTGCGCCGATGCCGCCGCACGCGAACGTCGCCGATCGGGGCAATCGCCTCGCGATCGTTCCCGTCGACACCTCGGTTCGAGGCGAGGTTTACGAACCCGTGCCCGCCGACGACCTGAACGATCTGCAGGTGCGGGCCAGGGTGCTGCGTGTGGCCGGCGATCAGGTGCTGGTGCGGGTCACGGTGAGCAACCACGGGCTGGTAGCGGCCGAGGCCGTCCAGATCGTGGAGGCGAGCCTGGCCGGACGCTCCGCGCTCGGTGGGTTGCCCAGCCGTCCGACCCATATCGGTGCCGGACGCCGGGTGAGCCGACAACTGTGGTTCGGGGCACCGTCGAAGACTGAGGGCACGAGCGACCTGCGGGTCAGGCTGGTGCTGCGCGACGGTGAGCACGTCGAGATGGTGGCGTTGAGCCAGCCGTGACGCGCCATGGTCAGTGCGCGGCCGGCCGGGGTACGGCAACGACTCGCAACAGACCCTCGAGGCCGGCGAAGTCGTCGGGGTTGGTGGTGTAGAGCGGCAGCGCCCTCGACACCGCGATGGCGGCGATCATCTGGTCGGCCACGCGGGCACGGGGCGAGCGGCCGGCGGCACGAACCGCGGCTGTCACCCGGCCGTAGGCGCGGGCGGCGTCGCCGTCGAACGGAATGGGTTCGAAGGCGCTCTCGACGCGCTGCAACCTGTCGACACGTTCGGCCAACTCGGCAGCGCCCAAGGCGGCATGGACGCCGGCCGCCAACTCGGCGAAGGTGATGGCGGTGACGGCGCCGACGTCGGGCAGCAGGCGGGCGGGCAATCGTTCCCAATGAATGAGGATGTTGGTGTCGAGAATGCCCGCCTGCCCGGCCTCGAGGTCAGCGGGCATAGGGATCGTCGGCGAGCTGGTCGCCCATCGAATCGATGTCGGCGCGCAACCGGTCAGGGTCGGTGGTGGTGAGGCCGCGGCCGAGCGCTACGAACTCAGCCACCGGCACGAACGTTCGACGACCCCGCAGCGGAACGAGTTCGGCGATGCCGCGACCGTCGCGCGTCACCGTGAAGCGGTGCCCGCTCTCGACCGCGTCCATGATCTCTTTCGAGCGGGTACGCAGATCACGCTGGCTGATCTCGTTGACCTCACTCATGCTCCTAATGTTGCACTGCATAGCACTACGTGCTACCACCTGCCTGAGTTGCGTGTCGTCGTCTCGGCAAGGCCGGGATCTGAGACCCTGCGATGGCACCTGGGACGGGCGCGATGCATCGAGACCCGGTTGACGTCGTCGACCATGACGAGCCCGGTTGCATTCTGAGCGTTGGTTGAAAACAGAAAGGCCCTCCACCAGGAGGGCCACCGTTGCGGTGGACGCGGGCGGACTCAAACCGAACACCTGGCAGCGGTTCGAGCGGCTGGGTTCCGCGTGGGAACAGGCGAAACTCGGTCTTGGGGACGAGCCTCAAGATGCAGCCGAGGACGAGCCCGAGGTCGTAGCGAACCCTAGGAGACGAGCTAGAACACCGCTGACAGAAAGCCAAGTGGACGCTATTAGAACTGCCCGAGCGGACGGCGAGAGCGTGGTTTCGATCTCCCGGCGGTTCGGCGTGCATCGGATGACGGTGTGGACACACACGAAGGACTTGCTGTCGTGATCCAAGCGAGCACTGGACCCTTACCGACGGACTGGGAGTCGGTCCGAGGAGGGTCTGTGGTCAACTCAGGAGCACATCCGGAGCACCAGCGGCAGTCGATCACAAGGCCGCGACAGCAAGAAAGCGACGTCTCCGATCGAGTAGCCGACTTCCTCAAGAGGAACACTCAGTGTGGGACGATCGGAACATGAGTAGCGAGTCCGATGTACCTACCGGCACAACAGGTCCCGCTTTCACTATTCACTCGCTGAACAACTACACGAATGTGTACGTCTCATCGAGTGCGGCAGCGCTCGACCTTGACAGCAAACACGTCGGCGACCTGATCCGTGCGCTGCATCGCGAGACGACCCGCGAACTTGCCAGGGGCGGCGTGGAGTACGCCGACCTGCGGTGGGCTCTGACTCCCCGAGCGACACATGCGGAGGTCGCCTTCCTCTTCGACTCCACCGCCGCCGAGAGCAACCACTATGGTTTCGAATTCTCGAAATCTTGGTTGCCGGCGCTCTGGCGTCACGGGCCTCAGCGGACTGCGATCAGCCAGGGCGACATCCTCAGCGCGCCGCCCGATTGGGTGTGGAAGGAACTGGACGAGCACCTGGTCCGCACGAACGACTTTCCTCAATTGGCCACTGAGCAGTACTACGTCCTCTATCTCACGAACATGTCGCGAACACAGGTCAGCGCGATGGACGCCGCGCTGCGAGACTCGACGGCCGCGTACTTGGGATACGTCGACTGCTCGACATGGACTCCACTCAAGTCGTTCATGCTGCTTCCGCAGTACGCGATCCGCGACGGCGATGCGCTCGTCGTTCCAGCCGACGAGGACGGCTCACCGCACATCACCCCGCCCACCAGAGACCACGGTTTCCGGCTCGTCGGAGTTGAGCAGACGCTCTACGGCGTGGTACTCGACCACCGCATGGACAACGGCGTGCCGGAGTGGGCCGACGAAGACAGCGCGCTCACGCTGACCGCGCTCGGTGGCGCGCAGAGCCCGCTCAGTGAGTTGAAGCTTGATCTCGACGAGCGACGATTCATCTACTTGACGAGCGAGACCGACGGTCACGGAGCCTCAGTGCGCAGGGCTGGACTCGATGGGCTTAGCCGAGAGGAACTCGTCCAGGCTATTGAGGCCAAGATCCGAAGCGGCCTCATGTTCCACCTGCGATTCGTCCATGGGACCCGTGACGGCGAACCTGCACCTGAGAACGACGCGTTGATGTTCACTGTGCCAGTGGAGTTCCCCGACGGCGCCGGCACGGTCCGCCGCTACCAAGTCGGGGTCAAATACTCCCCGGCAAGTCACTCGGGAGAAGTCGTGACATTTCACTAGCCAGCCGCGCGGACCTCCCCGCGACCATGTGGAGCACACGAGGCAGCTCGTTACTTCTTCCGTAGGTTCAGGTTGAAGTCCCCGCAGGAGCACCGAAGTTCTTCTTCCTTTCCGGGGATACCGAGAACGTAGATCCACCCGGCGCACGCATCGTTACTACAGGTGAACAGTTCGAGGAACTGCTTGCAAGCTTCAACGACTGGTGCGAAGTCCGCTTTCGTCATAGTCGCCCAGTCGTTGTTGTGGACGAGAGTGTTGATCGTCCAGTTTTCCCCGTCCTGAGCGAGGATCGCCTTCGCTCGCTCACCCTTCAGGGCTTCGACCTTCTGCTTCGCCGCGTCGTTGTTCCACGAGTTCGCGGAGGCGGTGGCCTTCTTGAGCAGGTCTCCGTGCCTGCCCTTGACCGCTGAGAAGAAGGATGAGAGGTCGTAGTTGTTATCGGCGCGGAACACGACCTGGCCTTGGATGCTCGCAGCGACATCGGCTAGTGACGACTCCAGATTGCGCCGCAGCTTATGAGCCGCGCCAGGAACATCATCACTGGCGAGGTCGGTTTCGATCTGAGTCCAGAAGTCGACACCCTGACCATAGAACGGTCCCCCATCGACGGTCCAGCCGTGGAATCGAGCGAGCGAACGTCGAGCGATGAGTCCCGAGGACTGCATTTGTCGTGCCCAAACCTCATCGTGGGTCGTCATGATGAACTGGACGTCAGGGAAGACGTCTTTGAGCAACTTGCAGAACTGTCGGCGGTGGTTGGCATCCACGGAGGTGACGACGTCGTCGAGAACGGCGAGCCGGAAGTCCGATTTGAGGAGTTGCCTGATCAGGGCCAGGTAGAGGCAGACCCCCATCCCGTCCTGGTGACCTTCGCTGTGGTAGGCCATCGGTGGGAACATGCCGAGCCCGTAGAAGTCGACTTCGAGGTCGAGCTTCCCGGCGGTGGGTGACAGCCCTGCTTTGAAGGATGATTCGTCGTCGGCGTTGATCTGCCGATAGAAGTTACTGAAGTCGGTCTCGACAGTCTTGTAGAGCGTCGTCAGTGCCGCGTCTGCCACAGAGTTGTACTTCTCGTAGACCTCGTTCGCGGCTTTGTGAGCTGCGGTTGCCTTCGTTGCTTTCGCCCGCGCTTGGCGTAGTTGAGTCCAACGATCTTGAGCAACAGTGAGGAAGGTCCGTGCGGCCTCGGTCGTGGTCTGGTCTGGCAGTGCTTCGATCGTCGTTCGAAGCGCCTTCAATCCATCAGCGATCGGTGACGGAGTGTCCAACGGATCGGTGGTGACGCGTTCGGACTCGTCACGGACGGACTCGACTGCCGTCAGCTTCGCTTCGAACGCGGCAAGGTCATTCGACCACTCCAAGAGAGACGTCTGCAACGCAGACTGTCCCATCGTGACAGCGTGCGGTTGTGCCGCTTGGATCAGGGAACGTACCACGCGAAGTTGCCCGATCACCTTGCCCGCAGCGGTCTGGATGCGCTGCTGGAGCGTTGCGGCGGTCTCGGATCGAGTGAGCTTGTCGTTCAGATGTTTCCGCAGCGACGCGACATCGGGCCACTCCAGGTCGCACAGCGGGCAGGCGGTACTGATCACTAGTGGCAGGCCGGTCTCGACCAGTTGGCGGTGCTTCAGCGAGTCGAGGACTGCGGGATCGGCATCGAGATCGCTCAATGCCGCGCCCAGATCGTTCGCTGCGTTGTCCAGGTCTTCGTGCTCAGCCATGTAGCTGGTGACGGCTTCGATGTCCCGGATGGCCGAAGCTCGGTTGAAAGTGCTTTGACTATCGTCGGTTCTGGCTCCGGCGCTGAGGTCAGTCTCAAGGGTGGTTACTGGCAGCGCTTCCAGGCCGAGCACTTCACGCTTCTTGTTGACCGCCACCGTGACCTCGCTCGGCAGCAGATCGGTGATGTCGAGGCCGCGTTTGACGGCATCCTCTGCGGACTTCACGGCGTCGTCCGCGCTCCTGGCGGCAGCGCTCGTCTTGTTGCGGGCCGTGTTGAGTAGGCGACGAGTCTCGTCGATACGGTCGAGCTTTAGAAGAGCCTGCACTTCTTGGGCACGTTTCCCCGGCTCGGTGTTGACATACTTAATGACTTCACGTCGTGACAGGATCAACTCAGGATGGCGAGCAGCCCATTCCACAGCTGCGACGAGTTCGGGAGTCTTGGGCTCCAGGGTGAACTGGCCCGCGGTCTTCACGCTACGAGTGAGAGTACCGGTCTGTCCGCTGGCTGGGTGTGTGAACGTCAAGGTGACGCTAGCAGCGGCTGGGTTATCCCGCTGGTGCACGTGCGGCGCGTGCTTCGCGACAGAGATGCCGCCTGTGCCAGCTCCGCTGAGGCGAGCGACGTTGCCCGTCAACGCGAAGTCGATGGCGTCTACCACTCCGCTCTTGCCCGACCCGTTCGGCCCGACCACCACGAAGGAACCGCTGCCCAGGTCGAGGTCGAGGTCGCGAATGCCGCGAAACTCTTCTATTCGAAGTTTCTGAACCTGGATCACAGCGCTGACTCACCACTCGCATCGGTGTAGAGCGCCACAAGCTGGTCCGGCTTCGGTAGCTTGTCCGCCGCCAGCAACGCTGCAAGCCTCTCGGTCACCTGCGGCGGCACGTCATCCACATCTGTCAGTGCGGCTAGGAAGGTCTCTAAGACCTCCGATTCGATGCCCGCCACTCCGCGCCCCTTTGCTTGCGATCGCGGCGAAACCTGGACCGCCTACCTGATGATGCCACCACGATTCTACCGCCGCGATC
>ERZ724503.1399-NODE-1399-length-11186-cov-15.373462_pt1 | contig 11186 bp, 12 predicted proteins | sample MGYA00376036_ERZ724503 | MGnify/ENA primary metagenome ERZ724503 (study PRJEB28724, sample SAMN07190885) | wastewater metagenome | isolation source: influent of sewage treatment plant in Hong Hong | place: Hong Kong | collected 2016-03-17 ...
GGTGTATATTTAAAACTACTCATTATCTATCAAACTCCCCAGCAATAAAATTCAAACTAGCCATTGTAATAACAGAATCTGCAAGCATAGTTCCTTCAACAATTTTTGAATATGCTGCAAGTGAATAAAAACATGGTGGTCTACATTTTACTCTGTACGGCCTACCACTTCCATCACTTACAATAAAGAATCCTAATTCTCCATTTGCAGCTTCAGTTGAACTATAATATTCACCTTTTGGAACAATAATACCTTCAAAAGTAAGCTTAAATTGATTCATTAAACCTTCAATATTTCCATAAACATCTTTTTTCAAAGGCAGCATAACATTTGGTGCATATACATTAATAGGACCTTCTGGCATATTTTTCATAGCCTGTCTAATAATTTTGATAGATTGAACTGACTCTTCAAATCTACACATCATTCTGTCATAAACATCACCATGACTACCTATTACTACATCAAAATCAAAATTTTCATATCCATAGTAAGGTTTGTCTTTTCTTAAATCATGAGCAACTCCTGCTGCTCTTAAATTTGGTCCTGAGATACCATTTGCTAAAGCAAAATCAGGTTTTATAACTCCAACATCTTGAGTTCTATCTTGATAAATTCTGTTATGAGCAATTAAAGATAATACATCATCTATACTTTTTTCTGCAGTTTTTAGAATCTCTTCTAAATCTTCAGCAAAACCATCATATAAATCAAATTCTAAACCACCAATTCTTGTATAAGTATTTGTAAGTCTCGCACCTGTTAATTTCGATAATAAATCATAAGCTTGATCTCTTGCTCCAAACAAATACCAAAGGCTTGTAAGACCACCTAAGTCAACCATGTTCGCTGCATTACAAACGAAGTGATCGATTATTCTGCTCAATTCCCCAATAACAATTCTAATCATTTTTGCTCTAGGTGTTATTTCAATATTTAACATCTCTTCAATTGCTTTAGCCCAACCAATGTTATTTAGTATCGCACTACAATAATTTAGTCTATCTGTATATGGAATAACTTGAGAATATGTATGGTGCTCACAAGCTTTTTCGAAACCTCTATGTAAGTAACCAATTTCAGTTACACAAGCAGTAATTGTTTCACCTTCCATTGCCACAAAATTTCTAATTGTTCCATGAGAAGCTGGATGTGAAGGTCCAACATTTAATAGCATCAAATCTTCTATCTCTTCTTTTGTGTAGCCTTTTGATTCGAGCAATGGAGTCATTTCATCCATTAAATCATCTGTTTCTGTACAGATCTGCCCTTTTGTAATAGTATAATCTTTTCTTAAAGGATGCCCAACAAATTGTTTGTGATTTAAAACTCTTTTTAGATTTGGATGATTTAAAAATTTGATTCCATATTGATCATAAGCTTCTCTTTCAGCCCAGTTAGCTGAAGCAAATATATCATAAATTGAATCTAAGCTTAAAGTTTCATCACTCACAAAAGTTTTTACAGTAATTTCTTTTTTAAAATCAGAACTTCTCAAAATATAAACAAGTGCGAATCTTGAAGGAGTAATATCTGGAAATTTTAAGTAATCAATTCCAGAAATATCTAAAAGGATTGTAAAATCCTCATCTTTTTTTAATTTAAGAATAGTTTGTCTTAAATCTTTTGAATCAATTAATAAATCACATTTAAGCATCTAAAAATCCTTTATATTCTTTTACTCTATCTTTTATAATTGATTCATTTTTTGCTTTTTCTTGAATTCTCATAATAGCATCAAGAACAGCTTCTGGTCTTGGAGGACAACCAGCTACATATTCATCCACAGGAATTATTTCATCGATTCCTTGAACTGTCGCATAGTTGTCATAAAAACCACCACTACAAGCACAAGCTCCCATAGAAATTACCCATTTAGGCTCACACATTTGCTCATATATTTTTTTTAAAATTGGAGCTTGTTTGTATGAAATTGTTCCTGCAACTATAAGCAAATCTGCTTGTCTTGGTGAAAATCTCACAACTTCAGCTCCAAATCTTGAAACATCATATCTTGATGCAGCAACAGCCATAAATTCAATACCACAACAAGCAGTTCCAAATGCCATTGGCCAAAGAGAATAAGATCTCCCCCAATTTACAGCAGCATCAAGCTTTGTTGTAAGTATGCTATCACCTAAACTTGATTCAATTCCTAATCCCATAGTAAAGCCTTTTTCTTATAGATATAAATTAATCCAGCAAATAGTAGTCCCATAAAGATAAACATTTTTATCAAACCAAGATATCCTAATTCTACAACATTTATAGCCCAAGGGAACATATAAACAAGTTCAACATCGAATAATAAGAAAGATATCGCAACTAAATAGAATTTAATAGAAAACCTTATTTTTGTAGTACCAATTGGGTTTGTAACCCCACTTTCGTAAACAGAATTTTTAATAATAGAGTCTTTGTTATTTGGTCCAATATATTTAGTTGAAACAAAGAACAGAGATAAAACTACACCAATTGCGATGAAAATAGTAGAAGCTAGGATTAACTCAGTTGACATCTTTTTTCCTAATGAGTGAATTTTAAACTAAAGAGGATTGTATCTTATTTTAAATTTTAAGCATAGTTTATAAGTCAATAAAACAATATTTGTGAAATATAATGAGAAAAAAAGTAATACTTACTTTAAAAATAATTAAAAATTTATTTGTAAAAATTATTTTATTTTTTACTTAGTTTATCTTAAAGCATAAAATGATATAAAATTCCAATAATAAAATATTTTAGGAATCTTATGAAAAAAGCTATAGAAGTATTAAAAAAACATAATCTTTTAAAGATAATTGATGAAGAACTTGATATTAATCTTGAAATTCCACATGTTGCTTATGTTGAGGTGAAAAAGCCTGATTCAAAGGCTATTCTTTTTACAAATGTAGTTGATAAAAAAAATAATAAAAAGTTTAAAGAACCTGTTTTAATGAATGTTTTTTGTAATGAAGAGGCTGTAAAATTATTTATTGGAGATGGGAATAAAATTGCTACAGAAATTGAAACTCTTTTAAAAATGAAACCACCTGTTACCTTTAGTGAAAAATTATCAACTTTTGGAAAACTTTTTTCATTGAAAAATACTATTCCAAAAAAAATTAAAGGAAAAGGTGAGTGTCAAGAAGTTGTAAAACTTGGTACAGATGCAAAACTTAGTGATTTACCAGTTGTTACAACTTGGGAAGAAGATGGTGGTCCTTTTATTACCATGGGACAAGTTTATACTCAAAGTTTGAGTGGAGAACTCAAAAATTTAGGTATGTATAGATTACAAGTTTTTCCTGATAATACACTAGGAATGCATTGGCAAATTCACAAAGATAGCAATCACTTTTTCCATGAATACAAAAAAGCAGGTAAAAAAATGCCAGTTTCAATTGGAATTGGTGGAGATCCTATGTATATTTGGTGTGGTCAAGCTCCTCTTCCAATTGGTGTTTTTGAACTTATGCTTTATGGATTTGTGAAAAACTCTCCAGCAAGATTAGTAAAATCAATAACGAATGATATCTGGGTTCCTGAAGATAATGATTATATTATTGAAGGATTTGTTGATACAAGTAAACTAAAAATTGAAGGACCTTTTGGTGATCATACTGGATATTATACATTGGAAGAAGAATTTCCTTTTATGGAAGTATCTGCAATTACATCTAAAAAGGACCCAGTATTTTTGGCAACAGTTGTTGGAAAACCTCCATTGGAAGATAAATATATGGGGTATGCAACTGAGAGAATATTTTTGCCTTTATTAAAAACAACTGCGCCTGATTTAATTGATTATTATATGCCTGAAAATGGTGTTTATCATAATCTTATTTTGGCAAAAATAAATAGCTTTTATCCAGGTCATGCAAATCAAATGATGCACGCATTTTGGGGAGTAGGGCAGATGAGTTTTGTAAAACATGCTATTTTTGTAAATAATGATGCTCCAAAACTAATTTCTCATGATGAGATAATAAGATATATACTAAATAGAATAAATATTGATGATATTTTAGTTTCAAAAGGAGTAATAGATCATTTAGACCACTCTAGTCCTAAATTTGCAGTTGGTGGAAAATTGGGGCTTGATTGCACTGGAAATGAGATTGAAGAGTTAGGAATTACAATACTTGATGATGTAGAACTTTTAAGTAAAATGCAAAGTATATCTTCTGAAATTAAAGGACTTAAGCAGTACTACAAAGATACAAAAAATCCTGTTTGTGTGATTAGTGTTGATAAACAAAGATCTCAAAAATATATTTTTGAAGATTTGAAACCTCTATATTCAAATATTAAGATATTAATAATTGTGGATGAAAAAACAAATGATTTAGACAATCCATATATGTTAATTTGGAGAGTTACAAATAATATTGATTCAAATAGAGATTTATATATAGAGGCAAATACACTTTGTCTTGATGGTACAAATAAAAATAGCTTTGATAATTTTAGTAGAAGATGGCCAGGAGATGTAAATTGTACAAAATCTGTAATTGATTCTTTAAGAGAGAGAAAAATTTTAGATATTGATGATGAGTTTATAAAAACACACCAGTTATATTAAATAACTGGTCTGTTAAGCCTTAAAAAATATAAAGATGGAAGAACAAGTCCAAAAGTTATAGCGAATAATATAGATACAGATTTTAGACCATTGTGAATAAATAATTCAACAAGTTCGGGATTTGTTCCATATCTATTTATGTCTATTAGTGTAATCATTGCACTAAAAGCAAAAGTCCCAGGCAATATTGGAATTATAGAAGCAACAGTGTAAACAGGTCTTGGAATTTTGTATTTTCTTGACCAGTAAAGTGCAATAATTCCTATAATTGCTGAAGACAAAAATGTTGAAATCTCTATTCCAAAATCAAGAGTTAAAAATATAGTTCTTAAATCATATACTATTGCTCCACCAAATGCACAATATTTCAATGTATTTTTTGGTACATTAAAAACCATTGCAAAGCCCAAAGATGCGAAGCTAGCAAAAATTCCTTCAATTAAAAGTTTTAAAATTAGTTCCATATTTACCTCAAATTCGCAAAAGTGATATTGCAAATATTATTCCAACAGATGTAGCAAGTGTAAGAATCGTTCCTTCCATCCATCGTCCCCAACCCATCATCATGTAACCTTTAAAAGAATCTAAAAATGAGTTTACAAAAGCAAACCCAGGTGCAAGCAATAAAACACTTGCTGCAAGTGCAATATTTGGTGTTGAGCTAAATCCATACAATTTTGATGCACCAGCGATTAAAGTTGCCACAAATGCTGTTATTCCAAAGGTTATAATCATCACAAATCTTCTTTTTGATAACTCTTGTCTAGTAATCATAGCAATACTAGATGCAACAAATGTTATACCAAGTGAAAACAAATCTCCACCTTGCAAATATGCGAAACTAACACAAGCTAGTCCCACCATAAAAACGACTAACCAACGATTGTAGTAGTTTGGTTCAATATTTTTTAAAATAGTATAAAGATAGTTTATATCGTAATCATTTTTTTCCATTTTCAAAACTATCTTTTGTATTTCACAAACTATACTCATATTTATTGGTTTATGGTGTACCCTTCTTGTTGTTGTTACAGATTGTTCATTGTATAGAGTTGTTAAAACAATAGCTGAAGGAATTAAAGATAGTTCTACACTATTTGCACCCAAAGCTTTACCTAATCTTTGTGCCGTTTGTTCTATTAAAATACTTTCAGCACCATATTCACTCATTATAACAGCAGCTTTTATGATACCTCTTGTAATTATTGATTGTTCTTCATAAGATATATTCTTCATTATTTTTCTTTTCTTTAGATATTGGAATTATACAAAGTTTGTTATAATAAAGGTTTTAAGGACAAAAATGAAAGAGATAACAGAGTATTTTTCAAAAAAGAAAATATTATTTAAAGAGTTTAAAGAGATTTTACCAAAAGAGTTAAATAGCAGAAAAAAAATTGGAATTTTTACTGGTACTACTACTGATTTAAAATTTTATGCAATTTTTGTAGTTGATTCGAAAAGTAGATTTATAAGAAAAAATGCAGATGATTTAATAGAATTAACAAACACTTTATCAAGTTATGTCGGACATAATTTTAAAGTAAAAGAGTTGTTGATTTCAAGCCCACTTTGCTCAAAAGCAAAAGAGTATTTAAAAGAATTAGGATGGAGTATAAGAGTTGATTTTATGTGATATAGGAAATAGCAGTGCAAAATTTTTTATTGAAAATAAAATAGTAAATTACTACAAAGAGGATGAAATTCCAAGTTTTAATGATGATATATTTTATATAAGTGTAAACAAAAAATCACAAAATAAACTTCTAAAATCAAATCCAAGTGCAAAAGATTTAACACCTCTTATAAATTTTCAAACTTCATATAAAGGTATGGGAATTGATAGAATTGTTGCTTGTTATTTTGAAAAAAACGCAGTAATAATTGATGCTGGAAGTGCAATAACAGTTGATATTATTGAAGATTCAGAGCATATAGGTGGTTTTATTCTTCTTGGATTAAATAGTTTTGTAAAAAGTTATGAAAATATTTCAGAAGTTCTAAAAATAGAGAAAACTGATTTTGAAAAAAATATTAATTTGGATAAAATACCGCTTCAAACAAAAGATGCTATTTTATACGCTTTAATAAAATCTATCATTTTACCAATAAAAGAGATTAGTAAAGATAAAAATATAATATTTACAGGCGGAGATGGTGAGTTTTTAGCTCAGTTTTTTGAAAATAGCCAATATAAAAAAGAATTAATATTTGAAAATATGAAAAGGATAATTGATGCTAACAATTGCACTGCCTAAAGGAAGAATTGCAGATGAGACTCTTGATAGATTCGAAAAAGCTTTTGGAGAGAAGTTTGTTTTTGAAGATAGAAAACTAATCTTAGAAAAAAGTGGATTTAAGTTTTTAAATGTAAGAAATCAAGATGTTCCAACTTATGTAATGCATGGAGCTGCTGATTTAGGAGTTGTTGGGCTTGATGTTTTAGAAGAAAAAGAGTACGACTTAATCAAACTTTTGGATTTAAAACTAGGAAAGTGTAAAGTTGCTTTTGGATTAAGAGCAGGTGAGAGTATAAATTTTGATAAAAGTAAAATTACTATTGCAACAAAGCATGAAAAAATAGCAAAGAAATATTTTGAAGAAAAAGCAATGGCTGTTGAGATTATAAAACTTTATGGTTCTATTGAGTTAGCTCCACTTGTTGGGCTTTGTGATTGTATTGTTGATATTGTTGAAACTGGTGAAACAATGAAGCAAAATGGTCTTGAAGTAGGTCCTACAATTATGCAAAGTAGTGCACACTTAATAGCAAACAAAAACTCTTTTTATGCAAAAAAAGATGCTATTTTTAATCTTAAAGATAGAATAGAAAAATATCTGTAATGACAAATTTAGATTTATACGCAAAAATTGAACCATACTTAGATTTAGAGGAGCCTACTTATACTCTACATAAAGAGTTTATGAAATTTATTATGGAAAATTCTCTGGATAATATTTTAGATATTGGATGTGGAAGAGGTTATTTTTTAGAGAATTTAAGAATAAATGGCTTAAATTATTTAGGAATTGATGATAGTTTAGAACAGGTAACTGTTTGTAAAGAGAAAGAGTTAAAAGCAGAAAATTCAGAAATAAAAGAGCTTAATCAAAAGTTTGATTGTGCTGTTGCTATTTTTGATGTTGTAAATTTTGTTGAAAAGAAAAACTTTGAGCAGTTTATTAAAGATATTCATTTCACTTTAAATGATGAAGGATATTTTTTATTTGATATAAATACACTTTTTGCTTTTGAAAATATTGCACAAGGTAGTATAAATATTGATGCAGAAGATAGTTTTATAGCAATAAACTCTGATTTTATAGATTCTAAATTGATTACAAATTTTTACTTATTTGAAAAACAAGAAGATAATAAATTTATAAAAAATAGTGGATTGATAGTTCAAGAGTATTATAAAATAAGCTATTTAGAGAAAATATTGAAAAATATTGGTTTTGAAATAGTTGAAAAGAGAAATCTTTTTTTATATTCAAATAGTAAATCAGATAAGGTAATGTTTATTTGTAAAAAGAGATGAGGTTTAAATTAAACCTACAACATCTCTAATTTTTTTCATCTTTTCACTTGCAATTTTTCTAGCTTTTTGAGCACCAAATTCTAAAATTTCTCTTACTTTTTTAGGATTTGAAGCAAAATACTCTCTTTTTTCTTCATAAGGTTTAAAATAATCTTCTATTTTTTCAAGAAGTGTTAGTTTAAAATGACCATAACCTTCACCAGGTGTTGCATATCTTTTTTGTAAATCTTTTAGTTCATTTTCATTCATAAATAGCTTTGATAAATTGTAAATATTACAATTTTCCCACTCTTTTGGCTCGTCTAACTCTTTTGAATCTGTTACGATACTCATAACTTGTTTTTTTCTCTGTTTTGTTGGACAAAACATATCAATTGTATTGTTATAAGATTTTGACATTTTAGCTCCATCTGTTCCAAGAACAGTTGCAACCTCTTCATCAACTTTTGCAATAGGAAGAGTTAATATCTCTTTTTTGTAGGCATGATTAAATGAAGTTGCTATATCTCTTGTCATTTCAACGTGTTGAATTTGATCTTTTCCAACAGGAACAACATTTGAATCAAACAATAAAATATCAGCTGCCATTAAAACGGGATATGAAAAAAGTCCATGACTTGCTACTAATCCTCTTGCAGTTTTATCTTTATATGAGTGAGCTCTCTCTAAAAGTCCCATTGAAGTGTGATTTGATAGAATCCAATAAAGTTCTAAAACCTCTTTTACATCGTGTTGTATCCAAAAAGTCGATTTTTCTGGATCCATTCCAAGCGCTAAAAAGTTAATTGCTGCTTCATAAGAGTTTTTCTCTAAAAACTCTTTATCTTTTACACTTGTTAATGCATGGTATGAAGCAATAAATGCAAAAAGTTCACCATCATTTTGTGACTCTATCATCTTTTTTACCATACCAAAATAGTTTCCTATATGTATTGTTCCTGAGGGTTGAATTCCCGATAAAATTCTCAAAACTAATCCTTTGAATATTTCTAGTAGGCTTTATTTTAGCCTGTAATTTATTTTGAAGGATTATATCAAAAGTAGCTAAAATATTTAAAAGTAGAGTTTTTAATTTCAGTTGATATGGTATTTATTTTGGGTATAATCGCGAAAAATTTAGATAAAGAGTTAATATGATAGATATAAAATTACTTCAAAAAGATTTTGATTATGTAGTAAAAGCTCTACAAAAAAAAGGTGTTGATAACGAACTTTTAAATAATCTTAAAGAGTTATCTATAAACACAAAACAAAAAAGACAAACTATGGAAGATGTGACAGCTGAGCAAAATCTTTTGTCAAAAGAGTTTGGAAGATATAAAAAAGAGAATTTAGATATTACAGCTCTTCAAGATAAAATAAATGGTTTAAAAAATCAAAAACAAGATTTAGAAGATGAGGTAAGAGATTTAGAAGATAAATTATCTTCTATTATTTTAGGACTACCAAACATGCCAGATGAGTCTGTTCCTGTTGGTGCTGATGAAAATGAAAATGTTATTTTAGAAGTTGTTGGAACAAAACCAACTTTTGCATTTGAGCCAAAAGAGCATTGGGATTTAAATTGTGGTTGGTTAGATTTTGAAAGAGGAGTTAAACTTGCAAAATCAAGATTTACAGCAATTAAAGGTGAGGGTGCTAGATTAGAGAGAGCTTTAATAAATTATATGCTTGATTTTAATAGACAAAGAGGATTTAATGAGTGGTATGTACCATTTATGGCAAACTCAAATACTCTTTTAGGAACAGGGCAACTTCCAAAATTTGCTGATGATTTATTTAAAATTGAAGGAGAGGATTTATATCTAATTCCAACAGCAGAGGTTAGTTTAACTAATCTTTATAATGATGAAATTTTGGATAAATCAGAGTTACCTTTAATGCTTACATCTTATACTCCTTGTTTTAGAAAAGAAGCAGGTAGTGCTGGAAGAGATACAAGAGGATTAATAAGACAACACCAATTTGATAAAGTTGAAATGGTTGCTATTACTTCCCAGGAAGATTCAGAGGTAGTATTTGAAAAAATGGTTCAATGTGCTAGTGATTTATTAAGTTCATTAGGTCTTTGTCATCAAAAAGTACAACTTTGTACAGGAGATTTAGGATTTAGTGCAGCTGTTACAATTGATTTAGAAGTTTGGCTCCCTGGACAAAATAAATTCAGAGAGATCTCTTCTATTTCAAATACAAGAGATTTTCAAGCAAGAAGAGCAAAAATTAGATATAAAGAAGATAAGAAAAATATTTTTGCACATACTTTAAATGGCTCAAGTCTAGCAGTTGGAAGAACACTTTTAGCAATTATGGAAAATTATCAAAATGAAGATGGAAGCGTTACTATTCCTGAAGTACTAAAACCTTATTTAAAATAAAGGTTTTAGCTCGATTAAAATTTACAAAATCGTTTTTCTTTTATAGGAAATAAAAAAAGGGGAAAAGTTTAACTTTTCCCCTTTTTTATTGAGTTTTACTAAAAAAACATGAAAAAAATACAATATAAAACTCAATCGGAGAGAACGACCTTTTTGATAGGAGGTTTTATCCAAAAAAATGAAACATTTTTTTACTAAGGAGAGATAAGCATAAAAGATAAAACCTCTTCATCGACAAAATGATACAACTTCTAAACTTAAAAATTGCTATTTTATTGCTATTTTTGATACACCTTTTTCTAAATTGGTAAAAATTATTTTACAAAAACTTTTGAATCATAAAGTTTATTGTCAATTTTTACTTCAATATGCCCTTTTTCAACTGTGTAGTGTTTAAACGTGTATTCATAGCCAATTACTATATTTTTGTCATTTGTCAAAGGAATTTTATTCTCAAAATTTCCAATAGAATTTCCTATAATTACTTCTATTCTTGAGTTATTATTAATATTTCCAAAAATAGCTATTTTTGTATAGCAAATACCATTATAATTATTTTGAGTAATTTTTGTGTGTTGAACATTTTCACCTTTGCCATTTTCATCATAAATAGCAACTGCAAAGGCTTTATAAATAGTATTTGAGTAGGAAAAAGATAGTAATAAAAAAAATAAAAATATTAATTTTGCCATAATTCTTGAG
>ERZ724503.1400-NODE-1400-length-11186-cov-9.428713_pt1 | contig 11186 bp, 9 predicted proteins | sample MGYA00376036_ERZ724503 | MGnify/ENA primary metagenome ERZ724503 (study PRJEB28724, sample SAMN07190885) | wastewater metagenome | isolation source: influent of sewage treatment plant in Hong Hong | place: Hong Kong | collected 2016-03-17 ...
TTCAAGGTCCAAACTTAAATATGTTAGGAATTAGAGAACAACACATTTATGGTTCTATGAGTTTAGAACAAATCCATGACCAATTAAAATCAGCAGCTGCTCAAAATGGAATTGAACTTGAGTTTTTTCAATCAAATTTAGAAGGAGAAATCGTTGATAGAATACAAGAGTGTTTAGGAACTGTTGATGGAATTATGATAAATCCAGCCGCATATTCTCATACTTCAATAGCAATAAAAGATGCTTTAAGTGCAGTTGCTATGCCAGTTGTTGAAGTTCATATTTCAAATATATATAAAAGAGAAGAGTTTAGACAAAAATCAATTACTGCTGGTGCTTCAACAGGTGTAATTTCTGGATTTGGACCATTTGGTTATCATATGGGACTAATTGCTCTAATGCAAATTATTTCAGAAATTAAAGCAATTTCTCAAGCTCAACAAACAAATGCTTAATATAAGTTTTTATGAAAATTATTAGTGCAAATTGGTTAATAACTTGTGATGAAAACAGTAGTATCATTGAAAATGGTGCTATCGTTTTTGATGATAAAATAATTCAAATTGATAGTTTAGAAAATATAGAAAAGAAATATTCAAATATAGAGATATTAAAGCTTCAAAAAAATTCAGTTTTAATGCCAGGTCTTATAAATTCTCATGTTCATTTAGAGTTTAGTTCAAATAGTACAACTTTAAAATATGGAAATTTTATGTTGTGGCTAAATTCAGTAATCAAAAATAGAGATGAATTAATAAACAAAGCAAATAAAAAACTAATTCTTTCAAAACTAGAAAAAATGAAAAAAACAGGAACTACGACAATAGGAGCAATATCTTCATACTCTTTTGATATGGAAGCTTGTTTAGAAACTCCTATTAATACAGTTTTCTTTTGTGAAGTAATTGGTTCAAAAGGGGATATGGTTGATACTTTATTTGCTGATTTTAAAAATAGATTAGATATTGCAAAGAAACAAAAATCAAAAAAATTTATTCCAGCAGTTGCTATTCATTCACCATATTCTGTGCATCCTTTTTTAGTTAGAGAAACATTAAAACTTGCAAGGGAAGAGAATTTATGTGTTAGTTCACATTTTTTAGAATCACCTGAAGAGAATTTATGGTTAAATGAAAATAAAGGTGCTTTTTTAGACTTTTTCAAAAACTTTTTAGGACAAGAAAAAGCTGTTACAACACCAATGGAGTTTTTAAATCTTTTTTCAAATATAAAAAATCTTTCATTTACTCATTGTGTTGAAGCTAGTGATATAGAGTTAGAAAAAATCAAAACTTTAGGTGCAACTATAAATCATTGTGTAACATCAAATAGAATTTTAAATAATAGTAAATTAGACTTATTAAAATTAAAAGATATTCCTTTTAGTATTGGAACAGATGGACTTAGTTCAAATAATTCTTTATCTATGTTTGATGAGTTACGAAATGCTTTAAATATTCATTTTGATAAAAATATTGTTGAATTTTCTAAAACTTTATTAAAATCAGCAACTGTAAATGCAAGTAGGACTTTAGGATTAAATAAAGGTGTTTTAGGAAAAGATTTTGATGCTGATATGATAGCTTTTTCTTTACCAGATGAGATAGAAGATATAAATGATTTAGCTATGCAGATTATTTTGCATACTAAATTTGTAGATAAAACAATAATAGGAGGAGAATTTGTTTAATTTTTTTAAAATACTTTTTTCGCCAATAATAGCTATTTTAGATTTTATTACTAAATATTTTAAAACAATAGTTTTTTTAACAATTATATATTTTTTAATTGTTCCAAGTGATGAAAATATTGTTGATGGAAATATTCATGCTAATTTACAAAAAATAGAATTAACTGGTCCAATAATGGATGTTTCAAAAGTATTAGAAGATATACAAAAAGCAAAAGAAGATAAAAATATAAAAGGAGTTCTATTTGTAGTAGATTCTCCTGGTGGTTCAGTTGCTCCATCTGTTGAAGTAGCTTATGCAATTAAAGAGTTAAAAGAGGCTAAACCAGTTGTAGCATATGCAAGTGGAGTGATTGCAAGTGGAAGTTATTATGCTTCAATTTGGGCAAATCAAATTATTGCAAATCCTGGAAGTATGGTTGGCTCTATTGGGGTTATAATGCAAGGAGTGAATACTGAAGAACTTATGAAGAAAATTGGTGTTTCAACACAAACTGTAAAAGCAGGGAAGTATAAAGAGTCAGGAACACCAACAAGAAAATGGTTTGATTATGAAGAAAAACAACTTCAAAGTGTAATTGATGATACATATAATATGTTTATTTCAGATGTTGCAAGTGCTAGAAATCTTGATGTTAAAAATCATACAATATTTGCTGATGCAAAAATATTTACATCAAAACAAGCAAAAAATGTAGGTTTAATTGATGAAGTTGCAACACTTTCTTATGCTCAAGAGAGTTTAATAAAACTTTCAAAAGTTGAAAAACCAGTTTGGTCAAAAGAAGATAAATTTGAGAAATTTATGAATAAGTTTATGAGTGAAGCTATTTCAAATATAAGTATGAGTCTGTTGAGTGGATTAAAAGCTTACTGATTTATTTTTTAAGAGTTTAAAAAGGTGAAGTTTTGAACTTCACCTTTTTTTATGAATTTATTTTTCAAGTCCTGAAACAATTTTATAAGTATCATTTGCAATAACATACTCTTCATTTGTTGGAATAACAAAGATTCTAGCAGTAGAACTATTTGTTGCAATATCTCTAGCAACAGATTTTCTTTTGTTATTTTTAGTTGGGTCAATAATTAATCCCATACCATCAAGACCAGCACAAACTATTTCTCTGATTAGTGCAGAATTTTCTCCAATTCCACCTGTAAAACATAAAGCATCAACACCATCAAGCGCAGCAACATAAGCTCCAACATATTTTTTGATGTTATAAGCAACCATTTCAACAGCTAATCTACATCTGTCATCACCATCTTGCATACCTTGTAAAACTTCTCTTAAATCTGAAGATTTACCAGAAATTCCTAAAATACCAGATTTTTTATTCATAATATCTAATGTTTGATCTATAGTAAGATTTTCTTGTCTCATCATATAAGAGATAGCACCTGCACCTACATCTCCAGATCTTGTTCCCATCATTAAACCTTGAACAGGAGTTAATCCCATAGATGTATCAATACATTTACCATTTAATACAGCACTTACAGAAGAACCATTTCCTAAGTGACAAACAATAATTCTAGTATTGTGTTTTTTATCTAACATTCCTCTTGCTTCATTTGAAACAAAGAAGTGAGAAGTTCCATGGAATCCATATTTTCTAATACCATGTTTAGTATATTGGTCATAAGGTAACGCATACATATAAGCATAATCAGGCATTGTTTGGTGGAATGCAGTATCAAATACAGCAACATTTGGTTTTCCTGGCATTAATTCAGCACAAATTTCCATTCCCATAATATTTGCAGGATTATGTAATGGAGCTAAAGGAATTAACTCTTTCATTTTAGCAATAACTTTATCAGTTACCATAACTGATGAAGCAAATTCTTCCCCACCATGAACAGCTCTATGTCCAATAGCATCAATATCATCAACAGAATTAATAACTTTTCCTTCACCTTCTACTAAAGTTTTTAATACTAATTCAATAGCCTCTTTATGAGTTGGCATAGAAACTTCTAAAGTTAATTTATTTCCATTAAATTCATGTTTTAAAACACCATCTATTCCAATTCTTTCACATAATCCAGTAGCTAAAACTTCTTTTGAGATTGGATTCATTAATTGATACTTTAAAGATGAACTTCCTGCATTTAAAATAAATACTAACATATAATACTTCCTTTTTTTAAGTTTAAATTATTTAATTTGAGTTGCTGTAATTGCAACTAAGTTTGCGATATCTTCTACTGAACAACCTCTTGAAAGGTCATTAACTGGTTGATTTAATCCTTGTACGATTGGTCCATGAGCTTCAGCTCCAGCAAATCTTTGAACAAGTTTATATCCAATATTTCCAGATTGTAAATCAGGGAATACTAAAATATTTGCTTTCCCTGCTACTTTTGAACCAGGTGCTTTTTTAACTCCAATAGATTCAACTATTGCAGCATCAGCTTGTAACTCTCCATCATAAGAAAAAGTTACATTTCTTTCTTCTAAAATTTCACAAGCATATTGAACTTTATCAACTAATGGATGTTTAGCACTTCCTTTTGTTGAGAATGATAACATTGCAACTCTAGGTTCTAGTCCTACAACAGAAGCTGCAGTTGCTGCAGTTGCACAAGCAATATCTGCTAATTGAGCTGCATTTGGCTCAGGAATAACAGCACAATCTGCAAATAAAATTAAACCATTGTCTCCAAATTTACCATCAGCAGTTTCCATAATAAATGTAGATGAAACAGTATTAATTCCAGGAGCTGTTTTAATAACTTGAATTGCTGCTTTTAAAACATCAGCAGTTGGAGAGTTTGAACCAGCAACTAATCCATCAGCATCACCAAGTCTTACCATCATACAACCAAAGAATCTAGGTTCTGTAGTCATAATTTCAGTAGCTTCTTCTCTTGAAAGATTTTTACTTTTTCTTAACTCAACTAATTCATCAATATATTTATCAATATTATCAAAATTTTTAGGGTCAATAATTGTTGCACCCTCAATATTAGCACCACATTTAGCTGCATCAGCTTTGATAGTAGCTTCATTTCCAATTAAAACAACTTTAGCTGTTTTTTCTTCTAAAACTTGTTGAGTAGCTTTTAAAACTCTCTCATCTTCAGGTTCTGGAAGAACTATAGTTCTTAATTTTAATTTTGCTTTCTCTTTAATACTTTCTATTAAACCCATGTTAAGTTATCCTTTCTACTTTAAACTTTGTAGCAAGATTATAATTTAAAAACATAGCAATAACATAGCAATTATTATTTATTTTATTATGAATTATTATAGTTTAACAGTAGAAAAAATGGATGATAAATTTGTTGAATTTCGTAAAAATAGGAGTTGATAAGAGTTTGAAAAACAAAGCAAGATTAGATAGATTTTTTATTTGTATATTAAAAGCTATGATGTACAAAAAATGTACATCATATGCAATTTTTAGTTATATTCTATTTTGTAACAAATTATTTAGCTTTTGCAAGATTATAAGTATCTCTTGCAATTACTAACTCTTCATTTGTTGGGATAATAAATATTTTTGTTTTTGAAGAATCTTTTTGAATTTCTCTTATTCCAGATTTTCTGATTTTATTTGCTTCTTTATCAATTTCAATTCCCATAAATTCTAAATTTTCACAAACTTTTTCTCTTATTAAATCTGAATTTTCTCCAATTCCTGCAGTGAAACAAATAGCATCAACCCCACCCATTAATCCTGCATATGAACATAAATATTTTTTAATTCTATTACATAACATTTCTATTGCAATTTTAGATCTTTTATCTCCATCATTAGAAGCTTTTATAACTTCTCTTAAATCAGAACTAATTCCAGAAATACCTAAAATACCAGATTTCTTATTTAAATAATCAAGAATTTGATTTGCATTTAATCCTTTTCTTTCCATTAAATATGGAATAACACCAGCATCAATATCTCCTGATCTTGTTCCCATAATTAAACCTTCAAGAGGAGTTAATCCCATTGATGTACTAATTGATTTTCCATCTCTAACCGCAGAAACAGAAGAACCATTTCCTAAATGACAAACAATAATTTTAGAATCTTCTTTATTTAATAGTTTAACAGCTTCATTTGATACATAGTAGTGACTAGTTCCATGAAATCCGTATTTTCTTAAGTGATGTTCTGTATAGTCTCCATAAGGTACTGCATATAAGAAATTTTCTTCAGGCATTGTTTGATGAAATGCTGTATCAAATGTTGCTATATTTGGAACATTTGGCATTAACTCTCTACAAATTTTTATACCTAAAAGGTGAGCAGGATTATGCAATGGTGCAAGAGGAACTAACTCTTCAATTTTTTTAATTACATCTTCATCTATTAATGTTGATTCTTTAAAATATTCTCCACCATGTACAACTCTATGTCCAATAGCTTCTATTTCAGAAATCGAATCTATAACTTTTGTTTCATCATTTGTTAAAATTCTTAAAACCAGTTCAATAGCCTCTTTATGTGTAGGAATAGGAAGTTCAAAACTTAATTTTTTGTTTTCTCCTATTTCATGTTTTAAAATTCCATCTATACCAATTCTTTCAACTAATCCACTCGCTTTTACTTCTGTTGTTTGTGCATCTATTAATTGATATTTCAACGAAGATGACCCTGCATTTAATACAAATACTAACATTTATTTTTCCTTTTTTTAATTTAATTTTACTTTTGGTAAATTCTTCAGTTTAATGAAAATCATAGAAGTCATCATAGCATCGCTATAAGCATCGTGTTTCCCAAAACTTGGAATTTTCAACTCATTCATTATTGTATTGAATCTCAAATCAATGTTTGCTTGAGGTATTCTTTCGATTTTATAATCATAATAGATTGCAGAAACTTCAAGAATTTTATTAGGAAGAGTAATTCCTAATTTTGGTTTTACATATTTATTAATCATAGCTACATCAAATTCTAGGTAATAACCAACTAGCGTTCTATTTCCAATAAAATGTAAAAATTCTTCAATTACCGTATCCATATCCTCTGCATCTTGTAAATCACACTCTCTAATATGATGAACTTTTATAGCTTCTGCTTGAAGTTTTGTTTTTGGTTTTACAAATTTTACAAATTTTTTACTAGCAATTATTGTATTATTTTTTATAATAACTGCACCTATTGAAACAATATCATCTTTTTTAGGGTCAAGACCAGTTGTTTCACAGTCAAAACAAACATATTCATCGTTTGTATTTTCTTCAAATAAAAATAAGAAATCTTTATTTTTTAGATTTCTTTTATTAAAATAATTTTTTATAACTCTAAACATAGTTTAACTTAAAGTGGAATTCTAATTTCTTTTTAAATTTATTTACAATTTTGAAGGACTCTTTTAATAAATCTTTTTCCATTGTATTTAAATTACTTGGATTGATGTAGTTATCAACTTTTTCATTTTTATCTAATTTTTCAAGATTTGATTTTAGATTTATATTTGTTAAAAAATTAAATGCCATAGTTATTTCAGTTGCTAATTCATTTTCTATTACACCAAGTTCATTCAACTTCTTTATTCTTTTAGCTGTACTTGTATTATAAAGTTTGTGTTCTAGACTTAAACTTCGTACCCCTTGAACAATTATAAATATACCACCTTTTTTGATATTTAATTCATTTTTATGTTTATTATCTTTACTATCTAAAACAAAACCATCAAAGAAACCTAATGGAACATTAAAACTTGTAATGATTTTTGCAAAATGAGCATTAAATTGTTGAGAATTACTAGCTATTTTAAATATGTACTCTTTTAATCTAAGTACTAATTCTCTATTTCCAGAAACACATACTGCATCATAGAAAATTGCTAGATTCATGAAATTGTCAGGTGATGGTTGTGTAATCCATTCATAAATTAAATCTTTAAAGCTAGATTCTTTTCTACACCAATATGGATTTGAAACCATTATGTTTCCTTCACATCTTGGGAAACCAAAATCAACTAAAGTTTCAGTAAATTTGTTTGTAAATTCTTTGAGTTTTTCATCACTAATAATACAATCATCATCGATTATTATTGCATTATCTTGGTCAGTTTTTAAGATTTGTTCTCCTCTTCCTTCACTTCCCATCACAACTAGGCAAGATTTTCCTTGTAACTCTTCAGGAGCTAAAATTATATATAGTTTATCAAGTAATTTTTTATTTAATTGATTAACTAATTTAGAAATAAACTCAATTTTAACACCTTTTGCATTTAAAGATTTGATTATTTTTATAAATGATAATGACGCCTCTTTTAACTCTTCTACAGTTTCAGCTTTTACTATTTGATTTGAAACAGAGAAAGTATTTGTTGCAAAAAATGATGATAATGAAATTTGATCTAAAATCCCAACAATCTCTTTTTTATCATTTTGTACAATAACTCTTTTAAGGCCATGTTTTGCCATAATTAATTGAGCATTAAATAAAAAGTCATCTTCATCTACATAAATTAAACCTTTTGAAGCAATTTTTACAACTTTATCATCAAAGTCCATTCTATTTAAAATAACTTTTTGTCTAAAATCAGAATCTGTAACAATATACATTTCTCCTGCTTCATCTCTTAATAAAATTGTAGGAATCTTTTCTTTTTTTATTATTGATGCAGCTTCAAATATTGTTTTTTCAGTATCAATAATAACAGCTTTATGAATTTTTGCATCTTTTATTTTTGCAATCATAATATTAGCCATTTCTTTATTGTTTTCAGAGTTAATATTATTATTTAATTTTTCTGAAATTGATTGAAAAAAGTATTTTTTTAACTTATCATTTTCATGTAAAGTTTTCATAAAGATTTCTCTTGGTAATGTATAACAAATAGTCTCTTCTGCTGTAATAAAACTATTTTTTGAGAAATTCTCAATCAATGAAATAGAGTCAAATATTTCATTCTTTGAGTATAAACTTAATACTTCATTTTCTTTCTTTTCTTGGATTAAACCTTTTAAAATAAAGTACAAATGAGTAGGTTCACTATCTTGTTTTTGTACTATTTCATTTTCTTTAAAATAAACAACATCAATATTTTCAACAAAGGTTTCTAATTCATTTTGAGTTAAGTTTTCAAAAGGATGAATTGACGATATAAAGGATTCTTGTTCTAGTATACTCATGAGTTCTCTTTTATGTTAATTTAGTGAACTAAATATTAACTAAAAAAGAATAAGAAAATTATTATTTTATTTAAATAAGTATTTAAAAAGTGGTAAAAAGTATCAATTCTTATCAAAGGATTTTTTTCCTTTGATAATTTAGGTAATTAGTGAGAAACTGCTCCGTCTGCACCAATACCTGTATTTGCTCTTACATTTTGAGCTCTAAATAATTCTCTCTCTTTTTTTGCTTTTTCAGAATTATCAATTTTTGAGAAAAACCAAATTGAGATAAATGCTGCTGCAATAGAGAATATAGCAGGTTGTTTATATGGGAAAATAGCCGCAGGATTTTTTAGTACATCTACCCAAATATTTGGACCTAAAATAACTAATACAACAGCTGTGATTAAACCAATAAATCCACCAATAAATGCACCTCTTGTTGTTAATCCTCTCCAGTAAATTGAAAGAATTAAAATTGGGAAGTTTGCAGATGCAGCAATACCAAATGCTAACCCAACCATATAAGCAATATTTTGTGATTCAAAAGCAATACCTAATATAACTCCAACTATTCCAATTATAATAACTGTAATTTTTGAAATTTGTACAACTTTTTCATCAGATGCGTTTGGATTAATAACATTCGCATAAATATCATGTGAAATAGCAGAAGCTCCCGCAAGTGTTAAACCTGAAACAACTGCCAAAATTGTAGCAAATGCAACAGCTGAGATAAATCCTAAGAAAGCATTTCCACCTAGCATATGAGATAAGTGAATAGAAGCCATATTACTTCCACCAAATAGTTTTCCACCATCCATATAAGCTTTTGCACCATCAAAATATTGAGCACCTTCAGGACTATTTAAAAATGCGATAGCTCCAAATCCTACGATTGTGATAATAACCCAGAAGTATGCAACAAAACCCGTTGCATAAACAACAGACTTTCTAGCTTCTTTTGCATTTCCAACAGTAAAGAATCTCATTAAGATATGTGGTAAACCAGCAGTTCCAAGCATTAATGCTAAACTTAATGAAATTGCAGAAATAGAATCTTCAATAAATCCACCTGGACTTAAAATTGCTTCAGCTGATTTATGACTTTCAACAGCTTTTACAGCCAATGCTTCAAAAGAAAAATCAAAGTTATATAGAACCATAACAGCCATAAATGAAACACCAGAAAGTAATAAACAAGCTTTGATAATTTGAACCCAAGTAGTTGCAAGCATACCACCAAAAGTTACATAAACTATCATTAATGCTCCAACCATAAATACAGCATAAGAGTAGTCCATACCAAATAAAACTTGAATTAGTTTTCCAGCTCCAACCATTTGAGCAATAAGATATAAAACAACAACTGTTAAAGAACCAAATGCAGCAAGTGTTCTAATCTCTTTTTGTCCTAATCTATATGCAGCAATATCTGCAAAAGTAAATTTACCTAAGTTTCTTAATTTTTCAGCCATAAAGAAAAGAATAATCGGCCAACCAACAAGGAAAGAAACAGCATAAATAACACCATCATAACCTTTCATATAAATAAGCCCAGATACCCCTAAAAAAGCTGCTGCTGACATATAATCTCCAGCGATTGCTAAACCATTTTGAAAACCTGTAATTCCTCCACCTGCTGTGTAAAAATCACTTGCAGATTTTGTTTTTTTAGCTGCCCAGTAAGTAACTCCTAAAGTTCCTGCAATAAATACAAAGAACATTATAATTGCTGAAACATTTAAATCTCTTTTTGTTGCATCAAATGTTGCATCACCAGCTGCAAATAGACTTAAAGCAATAACTGAAATTAGTAATAATATTTTTAACATTAAATTAGTCCTTTTACATCTTTTCTTATTTCATTAGTTAATTCTTCAAACTCTGTATTTGCTCTTCTTACATATACTAAAGTTGTTATGAAACTAATTACTAAAATAGCTAATGCTATTGGAAAACCTATTGTAGTCATACTATCACCAATTTTTGTTGCTAAGAATTGTTTATTAAAAGCAATAGTCAAAATGTAAGAGTAAAACAATACTAATACAAAAACACCTAGTTTAACACCTAAACTAGTTCTTTTTGAAACTAATTCTTGATATTTAGGATTAGATTCAATTCTTTCTACTAATTCGTCATTCATTTATGTTCCCTTTTTGTGACAAACTATTCCTTTTTAGCTTAATTTAATTAATAGCATTAAAATAGCAAAAATAGGAAATGTCTTCTATTATACAAACTAATGAAAATTTAGAATATTTTTTTATAATAATTGTATAGAAAATGATATATCTTTGTAGATTTGTAACATAAAATATGATTATAAAATATCACATTTAGTTGAATATTTTAAGCATTTTATAAGAATTTTAAAAAACTCGAAGTTTGAACTTAACTTCTTATCTTGAC
>ERZ724503.1405-NODE-1405-length-11175-cov-3.775360_pt1 | contig 11175 bp, 4 predicted proteins | sample MGYA00376036_ERZ724503 | MGnify/ENA primary metagenome ERZ724503 (study PRJEB28724, sample SAMN07190885) | wastewater metagenome | isolation source: influent of sewage treatment plant in Hong Hong | place: Hong Kong | collected 2016-03-17 ...
AGCGCCGCTATCGGGAAGACCCGGCCTTCAGGAGAGACCTGAAGGAAGCGCTGGAAAGTTCACTCGATTCCGGTTCCGAACAGGCCGCAGCCAATCGTATCCTGGAGCGCGTTGCCAGAGGCGAAAAACCGGAGTCTGATATCGTCGCCAAACTGGAAATGCACTCAACCCATATGAATGTGGATGAGGCCAAAGTAGTGGCCGACATGGAAGAGGCCTTCAGGAAAGATCCTACTCTGCGCGAGCGCCTCAATAACCCTCAGACACCTGAAGACCGCGATATGTCTGAGAAGTTCAAGTCAGCCTTGAGCCGCACCCTTGATCCAGACGAAATGGAAAAATACGCCAAGCCTCTGCTTGAGACCGGACACATTCCCTTCGCGGTCAAGGCCGAACTCTACAAAGGCGTCTTCAATGACGACGAACAAGGTGTCTATGACGCGTTGAAGAAAGGCAGAGGAACTGAAGCGGACTGGAAAGAACTAATCGCAGATCCCGAGAAGACGCTGCCCTTCATGTCTAAGGAAGAGCGCGAAGTGGCCCTCAATATCGCCCGCCAGAAAGGCGAAATGAAGCCGGAAGACGAGCTGAGAGCTGCCATGCTCGGTGCCGGCACCGATGAAGCCAAGATAAAGGAAGTGCTGCAAGGCATCAAACCCGAGGACCGGCAGAGTCTCAAAGATGCTTATGAGAAAAAATACGGCACCAGCCTGCTCGGCGATGTGATGGACGAACTGGGCGGCAGCGACAAAGCCCTGGCTGCACGCGATTTGAGAGGTCCGCAGACCAGCCGAGAAACCTACAACGAAGCCCGCGACGAAGTTTATAAGAGCGCCGATGGTCTCGGTAAGTGGTGGGTCAAGAATGTCTGGGACGGCACCGGCGAAATGACCCAGGACCAGTTGGAACAGTATTCCAAGTCCATGGGCGATTATTCCAGGCGCTATCAAGAAATGCCTCCGGAAGAGCGCAAGAAATTCGAGCAAGATCTCTCCAAATCTCTGGAGCTTTACCAAAAATCAGAAAGTGCAGCAGCCGACATGGTGGTAGACAGCGCCATCATCGCCGCCGGTGTTGCCGGCGCAAAATTCACCGGCGGCGTCAGCCTTTCGCTTCTGGCCTATACCAGTATCGGCGGCGCCATGTTCAAGGTCGGCACAAAATCGGCCATCATGGGAGCCGACTATGACTTCGGCAGTTCTCAGATTCTCAGCGACGGCGCTACCGGCGCGGTTGATGCGGCCACCATCTTCCTCGGTCCGGCCCAGGCAGCCCAGATGCTCAAAATGGGAGAAAGAAGTGCCGTCACTGCTGCGCACACTGTGATAGCACAGGCCGACGACGTGGCCAAAGCCACAGGGAAACAATTACTAAAAGAAGGCTCAGGCGAAATGCTCGAGCGCGAAATGCGAGAACAAGTGGCCGTTGCCATCTCAAATGGTGCACAAGGAGTCGATGACAAGGCTATCAGACAAATTGCCGAGAAGGTGGCAGCCAGCGCCGATGATGCCCCCCAGGTGCAACAGATGCTCAAGGCCACCCTAACCGAAGCCATTGAAAAGGAAGCAGCATCTGGACTGAAGGCCACCATGCGTGAAACCGCCCTCAACACAGGCGCTGGTGCCTTTGGAGGCATGCTCTCCGGTGGTATCAGGGGTGGTGTTGACGGAGAGTCAGTGGAAGCCGTACTGCAGCAATCAGCTATGGGCGCCATCTCCGGTGGCGCCATGGCCAGCGCCTTCACCCTGGCCTTCAAGGGTATCGGCAAAAGCGCTTCGGCACTCCGGCACGGCGAAACAGCCGGTGGTGAAACTGCTCTAGCCAGAGCAGCACAGTCAGCAGATCAGGTCGAATTGCATCCGCCCAAGCTCGATAGAAACGGCAGAGTGGCAGAGGTTGTCACACCCGACGGCAAGGTCAAGTTCCAGTATCACAAATCCGGCGAATTGGAAGGTGCCGTCAAGAAAGTAGAGCTGCCTAATGGTCGCACCTTCTCAAGTGAAGACGGGGTGAACTGGACTCTCAAAGACTCCAATGTACCCGGTGGCAAAATCGAAACCAAGGGCGCCATGAAGGTAGACGCCGATGGTAATGTCACCTGGCAGGCAGAGGGCGGCAACCAGCTAGTCTTGAGAAGAGACGGCACCACAGTAGAAACGAGCCAGGGCGGCTTGAGAGAAGTAACAAGTTCATCCAGCGGCGTCATTCAGGAAGTAAAAGCTAAGAATGGCGGCATCAAATTTGAACACGCCGAAGACGGCAGCCTGAGCAGAGCCAAGCTCGACAACGGATCCGTAGTCGAGACCGTGGACGGCGGCAAAGTGAATTTCACGGCCGCTGATGGTTCCCAGAGTGAGTTCGCCGGGAAAGTTTCAGTCGAGAAGGATGGCAATATTGTAATAAAACCCGAAGACGGCAGTGCTCACAAGGTTATAACGGCCGAAGGAGCCCGTCTGACACGAGACCCCGAAACCGGCAAAATCACTGAAACAATCAACAGCAATGGTCAGCGCTGGGGCTATACCTATGACGAAAGCGGGAACGTCAGCCGTATTGAGACACCCGATGGGCAAATCAGAGTCAAGAAGGAGTCTGGCTGGAGTACTGTCAATGCAGACGGCAAAGAAACAGGATGGACAAGCTCCGAATATGGCATAAAAGAGAATGGCGCTTTCTTCTACAGACAAGACGAGATGGAGGTTGTAAGCGATCTCGATGGAGTGGACCGCCTCTATAACAATGAGAAAGGTCACAAACTGCTGCGCGAAAGCTGGCCGGACGGCACCTCCGTTAGACCGGAAGGCGACATCAACCCGATTGACGGTCGCTCACCGGAGTATCAAGTAAAGGTTCAAGAGAAATTCAAGCCTCTAGATACTGAGACAAGAGAAATCTCCGTCTCGCGCGTTGCCGATGAGTTAAAGGATGTGAGAGCTGTCGGACCTGATGGTAAGCCGACCAGCGCCTATGAAAGCCTGATGTCGGACAAAACTCTTTCCGACAGGCAGAAACAAAACATCCTGGAAAATCTCTCCGAAGTGAGAGAGCACTTCGCCTCTTACCGCGCCGGCGATCGCATGCACCCGGACCCGGAAGTTAACTGGATTCACACGCAGGGCGAGATGGCCAAGGTGCTGGAAGTAAGTCGGAAAGCCGGATTGACTGCCGACGAGATGGAAGATGCCGTGCTCGCTTCAATGTATTCGGATTCGGTCAAATTCGCCTTCCCTCCGCCCACCGGCGCCGAGCCTAACTTCTTCACCCACCACCTCGATGGCGCCCTGGCTGCAAACGAAGCGCTGACACGCAAAGGCTTCCCACCCGAACGAGTCGAGCGCATAGTGCAAGCCATCAAGGAGCATCAGATCGCCCCACCCGAGTTCATGGGCAACCTCTATCTGAACGCAAAAATCAGACCAACTCTGTCTAACATGCTCACGGAAGGAAAGATTTCTGTGGAACGCCATGCCGAGCTAAGCCAGGTTCTAAAAGACATGACAGTAACTGGTCCCGATGGTATTCCCAGACTCAAGCCCATAGCAGAAGTCAACACCTGGCCCAAAGTCAAGAACGAAGCAGGCGGCTATGAACTTGCCCTGACGCCGGATCAAAGAGAATTGTTTAAACTGGCAGGCATAGACGGCTGGTCGACACCAGTCAATCCAGTCGAAACACCCGGCTTCAAGCAACTTTCAAAACTCGAACAAGAGAAAGCACTCAGTCAATATAAAATCTCAACTGCTCTCATAAACGGTGACGCAGTAGACAACTATGCCACCCTGGGTGGTGCAAGCAAAATCGTTACTATCCGTGGACCCCAAACCGGCTTCCCTGACGGTAACGTCTGGCAATCGATAGACTCCATAGAAGCCAGCTATAAGGACGCCTACTCTGTACTTACACCGGAAGGAAGACAACTGGCAGACTCCAGCCTGGCGCAGCGTAATGCCATGCTCTACGATGAGAAAACCGGCATCAGAGTGCAAATGGAAGAATGGCTGCGCTCGAAAGGCTTGAATCCGGAAGACGTGGTTTACTTCCAGAAAGACGGTAAGCTCAAGTACCACGAAAAGCTCAACGCGGATGAAGCTATCGAAATTGCAAACTTGCAGCGGAACATGTCGCAGCTTCCACCGGCAGAAGCAGATGCCGCAACCAAGAGACTGCGCGAATTGCAATATAAGGGTCTGAACGAGGAGGAAATCAGGCAATACGAGTTAGCCAAGGAAGTGAGAGCCAAGATGGCCGACTTGCTGCGCTCCGGTCATCGCACTGACGGCTCTCTACCCGGTGAGTTCCCACAAACGATAAAACCGGAACGTCAATCGAATGCGCACTGGCTAGAGTCAAAGCCGGCAGAGATACCAGAAGCCACCGGTCCTGCATCGATAGCTTCCGACGGCTCGTCAATCACGCCTGTGAAAAACGGCAGCATCCTGAGAACTGCCGACGGTACCACCCAGGTGATAGACGAAGTAAATGGAACAACCAGAACCTACGACCCGCAGGGACGCATCATAGAGTCGGTGCATGGTGATAGGCGCCGTACCTTTACTTACGGTGAAGATGGCAAGCTTGACTCTTTCAATCTAGAGGGCGGCAGCACCGTCAGAAGAAATGCTGACGGCGACTGGATTGCCCCTATGAAACAGGAAGACGGAACGTTCAAAGAAGACATCTGGTACAGCGGCAATATAGTGGTAGATGGCGACGGTTCCATCAAGTACTTCAGATCGACCAGAGAGAATGACAGAATCACAGTTGATGCCGCAGATGGCTCCAGATACACTGAGCTGCATGGCAAAGTCGAATATCAGAAGGCCAACCTCGAAGCGGAAGCGAAGAGCATTGAAAGACTTTCCCGCGAGTCCTTCCCAGACGCCGGTCGCCACGAGAGATTTGACAAGCTTCTCAAGGATTTTGAGGAAGAGGCAGGCAAGCGCGGTTATTCCGACGAGAAGAAAGCACTTCTCTACAAACAAATCAATCGACTGCTGGAACCAAATCCGGCAGCCGTTTTGAGCCAGGCCGAGCGAGCCGATCTGGCCGAGCAAGTATTGTCTCATGCGGCAAGACCAAATACCGTCGACCAGGGTTGCAACAGCACCTGCAATGTTACCACCCTGGAAGTGAGGAACTATGCCCGAGATCCCGAAAAGAACGCACAGCTCGTCGCGGACATTGCAATAAACGGGAAATTTGTCACCACCGAAGGTGTCACCGTCGATATGACGGCCCTGGAAAATGGGCTCAAGCCCGACGGAGAAGCAAGGAAAGCCCTTAAGCTACAGCAGGAAGGAAAAGTAGGTGAGCTCAAAAAAGACGGCAGTCGCGATTGGGCTGGTCAAATAACGGAAACCGCCATGGTCAATGCCTACTGGCAAGGACGGCCCCACATGATCATGGACGGCAAGCGCGTCACCAATTGGGATCTGGTCTACGATGTGGACGGCAAACTAATCGGTCGACCGAAATCAAGCGATGGAGTGAAAGGCCTCTACAACGAAGAAGGTCTGATGCTGCACAAGCCTGGACCCGACGCTAAACTCTATACAAAAGACGGCAAACTAATAGAAAACGTCGATCGCAGCAAGATGGTCTATGACAAAAGCGGTTATCTAAAAGGGGTTATTGAAGAGAAAGACGTCAACAAGGTATTCGACAGCGCCGGCAAGCGACTCGACAGCTTAGAGGCTGGTGCAATCGGCTACGACGAAAGCGGTAAACAGATTTTCAGAGTAACAAAACCAGGTGACGTCAAATACGAAAAATCCGTGAAGGGTCCCTTCGAATCCGAGCAAGTGCTATACAAAGATGGTGACGCTTGGGTGCATCTTAAAGACAGAAGCGGCGAGAAAATGGACGCCCCGTCAATTTTCGGCAATGAACTGGAGAGCGTCAACAAGGCTGCTACCGGAACCAATGACTCAGGATATAAGATAAGCTTCGGCAAGGAGGCCGCCGAGAGAAATGGAGTTAGAGAAGTAAGCACTGCTAAAGAATTGGGAGATGCATTACAAGAACTCAGCAAGGAAGGCAAACTGCCGGCTGTCATCTCAGTGCACACAGCCAGACGACCCTTCTCCCAATTACTGGGTGTAGAATCTGCAGTGGGCATGGGCGCAGGCTGGCACGTAATCAACGTACATAGCTTCGACCCGGAAACCGGAATGGTCAAATTCACCAATCAGTGGGGTAGCTCGCAAGACTATATGGATAAAGGCTATCCAGTAGACAAACTCTTCAAAGCCATGCAAGAGCCTGGCATGTACAAGTTCATGTCTTCCACCAAAGGTAAGATACTGAAACGCACCTTAGCCGCCGGTGCAGTGGGCGCAGAAGCATACAATTACTTTTCCGATGACTCGGGACGTTGAGGGAAAGCAGGACTAGAGCCATGACAAGAACTAGAGTAAGAGTAAAAGATCATGGACAGGTAAAGCACCTGGAGCTTCCACCCGGCTGGACACCGTGCCCCGAAGATCAGCGCACATCAGGCGCTTACCTGAAGGAGTTCCGCTCCCAGGAAAGTGAAGATGTAAAACTGTCCTTCTACTACCGTGGTCAACGAATCCCTCGGGTGGCGGCGGAGGAGTTTCAGAATATCCTGGCGCACGATGCACATGAACTGACGACTGAAGAACTTGAACAGGTCGAAATCGTCATTCGCAATGCTTCTGATGAAGAATACTTTTCACTCAGTAGCAGTCACACTGAAGATATAAATGGGAAGCGCATTCTAATAGTTGAGGGGGTGTGGAAAACATCCGGACTAGCGGACTATGGACTTTTCATAGACAGTGACAACACCGGCTCTGCCGTGCAAGAAATTCATTTTCTCGCCCCCGAAAGGGACTATGTTAACTACATAGACCAGATAGAGCAAGTTCTTGCATCAATAGTCTGGAAATAGTATGGAACGGAAGGCAAGGTCAGCAATTAGAGAGGAGGTGAGAGAAAGTGGCAGACAGATTGGAACCGGAAACAAAGAAGCCCAAGCTAGAACCTAACTTGACGACAGATGGTGCCAACGGCGATAAACCATCTTCTCTTATGCAAGAATTCTGGCAATCTTTCAAATACTCAACGGTGCAACAGCCTTACAACGGTATATCACAGGCCGTTAACTACTTCGGCGGCAATATGCCTGAACGCAAGCTAGTGGAGGCACCACAGCCAAGAGACTTCGGCTCTAGCGAATGGATGGCACAGACGGCCGGAGGCGCAATTTCCAAATTAGCCGGCATAATGCTCCTGCATAAAGGAATAAGTTCCGTACCTGGTCTCGGAGCCGGTGCAAGAAGCCTGACCATGACCGAATCTACAGCCATGGGGAGGATGTCACTTGGCAGTCTGTCGGTGGCAGGAGGACTTTACGAAGGGCTTGTCACCACATCCGGTGACAACTTCTGGAGGGACCGTCTAACCAATGCGGGCATCGGCAGTTTAGCTATGTATACGATGGGACGAACACAAATGGGATTGCAGAATCTTACAGGTCTTGCCAAGTATGCCCCTGAAACCATGACCGGCATCCTTGGTCGACAACTCGGAAACAGCGCCACGGGCGTCCTGGCAGGCAGCGCCTCCGGATTCGTAACGGCAGAAGGAAGTTCCTTTTTGAAGACATCCAAACCGGCTTCTGGTCAGGCCCTTACAGAGACCATGCTAACCAACGCCGTCCTTGGCGGCGCCTTCGGGCTGACGACAAGACCAACACTGAAGCAAGGAGAACTATACACACGCAGAACTGGTGCTCTGGAAGCAGTGCCTGAGAACACACCGGTGGCGCGCTCTGTGCAACCTAATGCCGAGAGTGGTATGCCGCAATTCGCCAAGTTGGCAGGGGAAGGCACGGTGGTGCCTCAGAAACCGATGAAGCTCACGAGTGTAGGACTAGACGAGCTCCTAAAGCCACCAAGAATCGACAGCCGCATCAAGACAACCCCCCTACCACCGGCAGAACCTCCTGTTCAATCCACAAAGCTGAGTCCAGATTTACCGCCAGGAAACATCCCCGGTCGAGACAGCTAAAATTGAGCGCTAAGGGGTTAGAGAGAAACTTCAGATTTACTCTGCAGTTATCGTTAGAAATGCCAGCTGACTATGAAAGTCCTGCATGATACTTTTAACGGGCTCCCGAAACAAGACGTCCATTGACAATCCACTAAATATGCTCGAATCAACCAACCAATTATCCAGCGTACAATTGCAAGAAGCCAGCGATGACTATTTGCGGCAGAGACGAAATGCGTTAGATTCACTGCTCTCCGGCTGCTCCCTGCACGGCATAGAGCCGCCGGCAGCCGATGTAGTTGAGCTTGAAGCCGTGGTGGAGGAACTCCGCCGCCGCAACATCTCCTACAATGAAAGCAAACCTAAAACATGGATGTCCTGGCTGGGAACCGAAATCGATGGTTGCATGTTGACAGGGCTTCTGGCAGAAGGAAGGTTTTCCTTCCTCTTCAAAGCGGAGAGCAAAACCGGAGAACAATGCGTATTCAAAATCGCCAGAGCGCCGGAAGACGTGTTTCAGGATGAGCAGTGCTCCACCCAGGCCCTTAAAGTCATCCCGTTTCAGACCGGACCGGTATCGCCAAAGCCCGATGAAATGGTTCGACTACAAATCGAACGGCTACAGGAATTGAGCAGCCCACTGGTAATCCCTGTCATAACCAGCGGCACAATTGAAAACCGTTACTATTATTCGATGCCTTTACTGTCGGGCAGCACCATGAGACAAAAACTCGCACAAGGTGGGCTGAGCATCGAAGAGGTACTGACGCTATTCCATGCACTGAGTTTCTACATGGAAACGGTCACTCTCAACTCGGAGTCCACAAACTTCACAGCAGCGGGAAAATACCACGGAGATATTACCCCCGACAATATCTATCTGGAATACCATCCGGAAGATGGTCACATGACCGGACTGACCCTGATAGACCCTGGTTATTTCGGACCGTTGGACTGCAAAGAAGGCTTCTTTGAGACTTGCATGATTTCAACGCCATCATACTCTCCCCTACTCGAGGCCGACGACCTGCTAGCTGTGGGAATTTGTCTATGGGAGGCCCTGACTGGAATTAATCCATTCATCCCGAGGTCAGCTCCTGTCATAAGGCAAGTGCCTGAAAGCGACGAAGTGATCACGCTCACCCCAATAGCTCTCGAACAAGATGTGCTCGATCTGATTAATTTCAAAGAGTCTCTGCTGCAACCATATTTAACACCACTCAAAAACCTGGTTAGACCGTCAGAGCTACGCCCGGAACTGCCCCAGGACCTGGAAGCACTGCTAATTAAGGCTCTGCGACTGCGGCTCACAACCACGGGTTCGCTGGCATTAGCCGAGGGTTTCACCAGTTTCACGGAGTTGCGAACCTGGCTTGAGCAGGCAATTGGCCAATGCCGCAATTGACACTAATCCTGTTATCAAGTCACAGGAAGGCAGCTCCGTCCTGAAAGAATGTTGGATAACCAGGCCGGGAGGAAGCGACTCAATCCAAGCAAAGTTGCTCTTTCTTTCGACTCAAGCAGTGCCCCTAGCTGATCATCCTGACACTTGCCGCCTGCAATGCTGCGCCACACCTGCAAGGCGGCGAGTCCCACCTTATGTCTACAAAGCGCCAGTTTTCGTGGAGCAATCCGACACATTTCGATTCGCCCCTTTATGGACTGAAAGCTACTACTCGGGCCATCAGTAAAGTATAGACAATCGTCGGATTCTTGCTGTTTTTCAATAGTCCGACCGAATGCACGGGCTTTCGCGCGAGCGATTTGCTCGGCTGAAATCAAATCAAGATTGGACTCTACAAGAACATACAACCCCCGCGCAATTCGAGTCAGGAGCTTTTCTTTGAATAGCAGGTGAAGACAGGAATCTACCGCACGGCGACTGCCATAGGAGAGGAGATCGCGCGGCGACAATATCTGCTGCGGCAGAAGCGAGGCAACGTGTTCACGAATGAGTTCGCAGGTACTGCTCATGAGTGTATCCTCCTCTTTATATAGACGACTGAAGCGGGGAAAAAGTTCAAAGGCTCCTATGTGTCGCAGCCCACACAAGCAGCGACGCTGTAGAAGCCAGCGCCAGGGAGAGCGAGAGGATTTGAGAAAAACCAAATAAATTCCTGAACCAAATGGAATTAATTACGAAACGAGAAAAACATCAGAATTGCTCGAATGATCAACCAAGGAGATGTCCCCTCCCCACCCGGCAAGCCTCTTGCCAAGCTGTTACTTACAAGCACCCTATGACAAGGTACAAGAAGGGCTTCTCCTGGTTCGATGAGTTCCAAGACTGAATCGGTCTGCACTAAAGAGAAAATCTGGAAAAAATCTCGAATCCAAGCTCAAGACCAATCCACCAAATACAAAATCTTCTTTAGTAGTACCCAACAGCCCTCATTCCGGCTGACATAATGAGGCTCTGAGGACTCGCCCAGGAAGGCTTGTCAGTCTTGCTTAAAGGAGACCGATACAACCATGGAGCACCAAAACACAGGTCAGTTCGTCAGCTTCACTCTGTACCGAGTGGCGCCTGAATGGCGTCAACTCCCAAAAGAAGTCAGGCAGGAAGACAAGGAACAACTGGAAAACATCATCAGACAATTTTCCATTCAGAACAAGAACCAGATTTTTGGTGCTACCACAATGGGAATGATGGCAGAAGCAGATTTCATGCTCTTTCTGATCTCAGACAATCTTGACGCAGTCCAGGGTCTGGCCACAGCTATTGCAAAATCGGAGATAGGCGGTTACTTGACTCGTAAGACCGACCTGGTTGGTCTAGAGAATCACAGAACCTACCAGGACGGCGCGGCAAGCGGACAGAGCGACACAGCAGAAGTTTCACAGTTGGGACTGCATCGCTACTTGTTCGTCTATCCAATCAAGAAGAAACATGAATGGTACCGCCTGCCCCTGCAGGAAAGACAGGAATTGCTGGATGAACAACTATTGATAGCAGCCAAGTATCCAACCTTAAAGCTAAACACAGCAAGTTCATTTGGTCTTAGCGAGCAAGACTTCATAGTTATCTGCCAGTGCGAGAATCCACAGAACTTCATGGAACTGATGCAGGAGTTGCGGGAAACAAAGGCAAATACTTACACCCAAAGCGATGCACCGATTTTGCCCGGTATCCACATGGGACTACATGAAGTGCTAGAC
>ERZ724503.1409-NODE-1409-length-11166-cov-5.850959_pt1 | contig 11166 bp, 12 predicted proteins | sample MGYA00376036_ERZ724503 | MGnify/ENA primary metagenome ERZ724503 (study PRJEB28724, sample SAMN07190885) | wastewater metagenome | isolation source: influent of sewage treatment plant in Hong Hong | place: Hong Kong | collected 2016-03-17 ...
GTCCGCCATCGGCGCCAGGTCGAGCTCGTCGTCCGGGGCGCGCCGCCGCCAGCCGGCCGCGATGGCGTCGGCGGCCTCGACGGCGGTGAGCGTGCCCGCGAACTTGTCGGGGGCGACGAGGATGCGCATGCGCCCATCCTTGCCGACTACCTAGAGTCGTCGGCGTGGGAGACCCCGTGGACGACCTGATCATCCGTCCGATGACGCTCGCCGACGTGCCCCAGGCCGAGCGCGTGAGCGACGAGGGGTTCTTCGAGCTCGACTCACGGATGCGCCGCGTCACCGGCCCCGAGCCGCAGCGGCGGGGTGACGCCCACCGCGCGGTCTGGATCGAGCGCACCCGCCACTTCGTTCGCACCGACCCCGGCGGCTGCTGGGTGGCCGAGGACGGGACGGGGATCGTCGGCATCGCGACGTCGTACCGCCGCGAGGTGCTGTGGTGCCTGGCGACGTACGCCGTCCTGCCGAGCCGTCAGGGACGCGGGATCGGCAAACCCCTCATGGCGGCCGCGATGGACCACGGCCGCGGCTGCACCCGCGCGATGCTCTCGGCCTCCTCGGACACGCGCGCCGTGCGGCTGTACCACCAAGCCGGGTTCGAGCTGCACCCGCAGATGTACCTCACCGGAGCCGTGGACCGGTCGGCGATCCCCGTGCTGGAGAAGGTGCGCGAGGGCAGCGCGTCCGACATCGAGCTGATGGACTCCCTGGACCGCGGGGCCCGCGGCGCCGGGCACGGGCCCGACCACGGGCTGATGCTCTCGACCTGGCGGCTGCTGGTCAGCGACACCTCGACCGGCTCCGGCTACGCCTACCTCAACGAGCGCGGGTCGCTGGCCCTGCTGGCGGCGTCGAACCGGCGCACGGCGACCCGGCTGCTGTGGGCGGCGCTGGCCGAGGGCCCGGAGGTGGCGACGGTCGCGCACGTCACCGGCGCGAACCCGTGGGTGCTGGACGTCGGCTTCGCCGCTCGGCTCGAGCTGCACCAGGAGGGATATCTCGGGCTGCGCGGGATGAAGCCGCCCGCGCCGTACGTTCACAACGGTGCGCTGCTGTGAGCGCACCCGACCCCGACAAATAGGATGGCGACCATGACCACCGTCGACCTCCCGCTGCTGCCGCTGGGCCGCGGCACCGACCTGAACAGCGAGCGGGGCGTGGAGTGCCCGGGCGACCTGCCCGCCGCCTCCGACCCGGACCTGGTGGCGCGCGCCCGCGCGGCCAAGGAGGCGCTCGGCGACAAGGTCTTCGTGCTCGGTCACCACTACCAGCGTGACGAGGTCATCGCGTTCGCCGACGTCACCGGCGACTCCTTCAAGCTCGCCCGGGACGCCGCCGCGCGGCCGGACGCGGAGTACATCGTCTTCTGCGGCGTGCACTTCATGGCCGAGTCGGCCGACATCCTGACCGGCCCGGACCAGCAGGTCGTGCTCCCCGACCTCGCTGCGGGCTGCTCGATGGCCGACATGGCACGCCTGACCCAGGTCGAGATGGCCTGGCAGGCGATGACGGACGCGGGCGTCGCCGGGAGCGTCGTCCCCGTCACCTACATGAACTCCTCGGCCGACATCAAGGCGTTCTGCGGCCGCAACGGCGGGGTGGTGTGCACCTCGAGCAACGCCGAGGTCGCCCTGACGTGGGCGTTCGAGCAGAAGCCGGACGCGAAGGTGCTGTTCCTCCCCGACCAGCACCTGGGACGCAACACCGCCGTGCTGCAGATGGGCCTCTCCCTCGACGACTGCGTCGTGTGGGACCCGCACCGTCCCCACGGCGGGTTGACGGCCGACCAGCTGCGCGCCGCGAAGATGATCCTCTGGAAGGGCCACTGCTCGGTGCACGGCCGCTTCTCCCCCGACGTCGTCGACGAGCTGCGTGCCGAGATCCCGGGCGTCAACGTCCTGGTGCACCCCGAGTGCCAGCACGAGGTCGTCCTCAAGGCCGACCTGGTCGGCTCGACCGAGTTCATCATCAAGACCATCGAGGCCGCTCCCGCCGGGTCGGCCTGGGCGATCGGCACCGAGCTCAACCTCGTCAAGCGCCTCGCCGCCGACCACCCCGACAAGCGGATCGTCTTCCTCGACAAGACCGTGTGCTACTGCTCGACGATGAACCGGATCGACCTGCCGCACCTGGTCTGGGCGCTGGAGTCGCTGGTCGCCGGGACGGTCGTCAACCGGATCGAGGTGGACCCGGAGACCGAGCGCTGGGCGTTGGTCGCCCTCGAGCGGATGCTCGCCCTGCCCGGCAAGACCGCGCGCGACTGACCCCCGTCGAGTCGAGACTTCCGTCGGTCGAGTCGAGACCTTTGGTCACGCGCCCGGCGAGAACTCTCGATTGAACCGACGGAAGTCTCGATTGAACCGACGGAAGTCTCGACTCGACGGTCAGGCGGGGAGCTCGAACCAGGCGCAGGTACCGCCGTAGGCGGTGTTGGTGAGGCCGATCCGGCCGCCGTGGGCCTCGACGATCCGGCGGCACGTCGACAGGCCGATGCCCGATCCCTCGACGTCGTCGTCGATCCTGGCGAGCGGCTGGAACACCCGCTCGCGCTGGTCCTCGGGGATGCCGGCGCCGCGGTCGCACACCTCGATCCGCCACGAGGTGCCGACCAGGGTGCCGTCGACCTCGATGTGGGCCGGGTGGCCGGGTCGGGTGAACTTCGCGGCGTTCGCGACCAGGTTCTGGAGCACCGCCCGCAGCTGCACCGGGTCACCGGTGACGGTCGGCAGTTCCCCGACGACGACGGTGGCGGCCGCGAGCGGCCCGGCCAGGTCCTCCCGTACGTCGGCCAGCACGGCGTGCAGGTCCACGGGGACGCGCTGGAGCTCGGCGCCGACCCGGGCGTAGGCGAGCAGGTCGTCGATCAGGGTCTGCATGCGCTGCGCGCCGCCGAGCGCGCGCTGCACCAGGAAGGTCAGGCCGGGGTCCTCCGCGGTCTCCTCCCCGATCATCGCCAACGACATGCTCACCGCCGTCAGCGGGTTGCGCAGGTCGTGGCTCACCTGACCGGCGAACGCCGTGAGCGCCTCGTTCGAGCGCCTGAGCTCCCGGGTGCGCAGCTCGAGCTCCAGCAGGTCCACGACCCGGTCGGCCAGCGCGACCAGCGCGTGCTCCTGCTCGGCGCTCAGCTCGCGCGGGACCGTGTCGAACACGCAGAGCGTGCCGATCACGACACCCTCCGGGGTCCTCAGCTGGTGGGTGGCGTAGAAGCGGACCGAACCGAGGATCCCCGTGACGAACGGGTTGTCGCGGAAGCGGTCGTCGCGGCTCGCGTCCGGCACCACCACCGGCGCACCCGCGTCGAGCACGAGGTTGCACATCGAGTCCTCGCGCGCGCAGACCGCCGCGTCGAAGCCGTACGCAGCCACCTGGTGCTGGGCCGTGTCGGTGATCAGGTTGATCGTCGCCATCGGCACCTGCGCCACCTGGGCCGCGACCTCGACCAGGGCCAGCAGGTCGGCGCGCGGCGGGTCGACCAGGACCTGGTACTTCCCGATCTCGGCGACGCGCGCGGAGTCGATCTCGAGCATGCTGGTCACGGAGCCGGAGCCTCCCCACGGGCCGATCGACAGGTGGTCGGGCCAGGTGGGAGCGGCGGCCCGGACGCGTGGCCGAAGGATAACCGGCCGAGGTCCGTCCGGACCACCATCGGCCGCCGGTCGCTCACATCCCGGGAGCGCCCCACACGGCGAGCCAGCGCGACAGGTCCTTCTCCAGGGGCAGCTCGCCGCCGAGGGTGTCACGCACCTGGATCTCCAGCAGGTTGTCGCGTCGGCGCTCGGGTCCGGGCGCCGGCGCGAACGGGTAGAAGGTGCCCTGCTTGTAGAGGTACACCAGGCCGACCCGGCGGCCGTCGGGGTCGGCGAACGGCACCAGCGAGCAGAGCAGCCCGGGGCCGAAGCCCTGCGACTCGAGCGAGGCGTTCACGGCGTGCAGGTCGGTCACCAGGCCGGCGACGTCGGTGGGGTCGTGCCGGTTCAGCAGCCAGGTGAAGCCGAACTCGTCGCGGCTCACCTCGACCGGTGGGGCCGACGGGTCGGCGTCCAGCAGCGCCACCACGTCGTCCTGCGCCTGGCGGAAGGCCGGCCCGGAGGCGGCGCGGTAGCAGACCGACCCCTCGCCGGTGGAGGTCAGACCGAGCGTGGTCTGCAGCGTGATGGCAGCGCTCGGCACGAGGAAGAGCGCATCCAGGTTCGGCTGCTTGGGCCGGCTGCGGCCGGTGACGACGTCCCAGAAACCCATGTGGTGGTCGCGGGCCGTCAGGCGGGCCGGCCGAGCTCGGCCTGGATCTTCGCGAGCTGCTCGAGCCGCTGCTCGAGGGTGGGGTGCGTCGACGTCAACGTGCGCAGCGAGATCCCGCGGACCGCCGGGGCGATGAAGAAGGCGTTCATCGCCTGCGAGGCGCGCAGGTCGCGGTCCGGGATCTGGTTGATCTCACCGGTGATCTTCTGCAGCGCGGAGGCGAGCGCCTGCGGCTTCATCGTCAGGTAGGCGCCGGCCCGGTCGGCTGACAGCTCCCGGTAGCGCGAGAGCAGCTTCAGCAGCAGGAAGCTGATGGCGTACGTCACCAGGCTGACCACCAGCACCACCAGCCAGACCGGTACGCCGCCGGTGTTGCTGTCGCGCCGGCCCCCACCGAAGATCGCGCCGTACTGCGCACCGCGGGTGAGCATGCTGGCCACGATGCCGGCCGAGGACGCGACGGTCATCACGAGCACGTCGCGGTGCGCGACGTGGGACAGCTCGTGTGCCAGCACCCCCTCGAGCTCCTCGGCGGTCAGCCGCCGCAGGATGCCGGTGGTCACGACGACGACCGACCGGTTCGGCGAGCGGCCGGTCGCGAAGGCGTTGGGCAGGTCGGTGTCGGCGATGCCCACGCGCGGCTTCGGCATGTCGGCGAGCGTGCAGAGCCGCTCGATCATGCCGTGCAGCTCCGGAGCCTGCTCCGGGGTGACCTCGCGGGCCCGCATCGCCTTCATCGCGACGGTGTCGGACTTGTACCACTGGAACCAGACGACACCGAGGCCGATGACGCCGATGATCGGCGCCCAACCGGCCGGCATCACGGCGATCAGCACCGCGATGATGCCGACGAAGAGCGCTCCGAGCAGGAACATGACCGAGGTCATCCGGGCGGTGAGCCCAGCATCTCCGACGAACCGCGTGCGTGCCATGTCACCGATTCTTGCCGGTCGGACCAAGCGGTCCCCGGTCAGGGCTGGGTGCCCTCCGCGGCGTCCTTCTGCGCCTCGGTGGCGACGATGTCGCCGCCGTCCTCGCCGGGCAGGATCGCCTGCGGCGGCGGCGGGGTCGATCCCGACTTCAGCGCGGCGAGCTCCGCCTCGACGTCGGCCTGCGAGCTCATCGCCTCGAGCTCCCGGGCGATGTCGTCGCCCTGGCCGTGTGCGGAGACGTCCTCGAGCGCACCCGAGGCGATGAGCTCGTCGATCGCGCCGGCTCGCGCTTGCATCTGGGCGGTCTTGTCCTCGGCCCGCTGGATCGCCTGGCCGACGTCGCCGAGCTCGTCGCCGATGCCGGACATGGCCTCGTTGATGCGGGTCTGTGCCTCGGCGGCGGTGTAGGTCGCCTTGATCGTCTCCTTGCGGGTGCGGAACGCTTCCACCTTGGCCTGCAGCCGCTGCTGCGCGAGGGTCAGCTTCTCCTCCTCCGCCTGGAGCTGGGCGTGCTGGGCCTTGAGGTCGTTGATCTGCGTGGTCAGGCCCGACTTGCGCGTCAGTGCCTCGCGCGCCAGGTCCTCGCGGTCCAGGGTGAGCGCCTTCTGCGCCTGGTCCTGCAGCTTCGCCGACTGCTGCTCGAGCTGGCTGATCTGCAGCTCCACCCGCTTGCGGCTGGTGGCGACGTCGGCCACCCCGCGGCGTACCTTCGAGAGCAGGTCGAGCTGACGCTGGTAGCTGTAGTCGAGGGTCTCCCGCGGGTCCTCGGCGCGGTCGAGCGCCTTGTTCGCCTTCGAGCGGAAGATGAGACTCATGCGCTGCCAGATACCCATGGGGTCAGCCTAGAAGGAAACGCAAGCGCGGGCGACGAGGCCGGCGAGGTCGCCGGTAGTCTGGTCGTGATCCGTCCGCCCGTCCGGCGTCCTCCGGCGTCGTCAGATGTAAGGCCCCGCGTTGTTCCGTCGCACCAAGACCGAGACCCCTGCCACCGAGACCCCGACCAAGGTCGGGGGCAAGGGCCGGCCGACGCCGACCCGCAAGGAGGCCGAGGCGGCGGCCAAGGCACGGGCCAAGACCCCGCGCACCCGCAAGGAGATGGCGGCCGCGCAGCGCAGTACCCGCTCGGAGTCGAGCCAGCGGATGCGGCAGGCGATGAAGAGCGGGGACGAGCGCTACTACCCCGCCCGCGACCGGGGCCCGGTGCGGCGCTTCGTGCGCGACTACGTCGACAGCCGGTTCTCGCTCATCGAGCTGGTCATCCCGCTGCTGCTGGTCACGCTGCTCCTGGGGTGGTCGGGCAACCCGACGCTGGCCCGGTGGGGCAACACCCTGCTCATGGTGATGGTGCTCTTCATCGTGCTCGACATGCTGGTGCTCCGGTTCCGGCTGCGGCGCGAGCTGGCGCGCCGCTTCCCGGACGAGTCCACGAAGGGCCTGACCTACTACGCGATCACGCGCGCGCTGCAGATGAAGTTCATGCGGCTGCCCAAGCCGCAGGTCAAGATCGGCCAGCAGCTCGGCGACCGCTACCGCTGACCCGACCCCACCGCGTCACCGCTTCATCAGGTCCGCTTCATCAGGTCCGCGCGCCGCACGGTCTGCGTGCGCGACGGGTCGCGCACCACGACGGGGTCGACGACCTCGTCGATCGCCTTCAGCACGTCGGGCTCGAGGCGTACGCCGGCGGCGCGGGCGTTGTCGCTGACCTGGTCGGGCCGGCTGGCGCCGATGATCGCGGCGGACACGTTGGGGTTCTGCAGCACCCAGGCGACGGCGAGCTGGGCCATCGTGAGGCCCGCCTCGTCGGCGATCGGGCGGAGCTGCTGCACCCGCTCGAGCACGTCGTCGCGCAGCCAGCGGCTGATCATGTTCGCGCCGCCCTTGTCGTCGGTCGCGCGCGAGCCCTCGGGAGGCTGCTGCCCGGGCAGGTACTTGCCGGTCAACGCGCCCTGAGCGATCGGGGAGAACACCACCTGGCCCAGGCCGAGCTCCTCGCAGGTGGGGACGACCTCCGACTCGATCACCCGCCAGAGCAGGTTGTACTGCGGCTGGTTCGACACCAGCGGCACCCGCAGCTCGCGGGCGAGGCCGTGGGCGGCCCGGATCTGGTCGGCGGTCCACTCCGAGACGCCGATGTAGAGGGCCTTGCCCTGCCGGACGACGTCGGCGAAGGCCTCCATCGTCTCCTCCAGCGGCGTCTCGTCGTCGAAGCGGTGCGCCTGGTAGAGGTCGACGTAGTCGGTGCCGAGCCGCTTCAGCGATCCGTGGATCGACTCCATGATGTGCTTGCGGGACAGGCCGTGGTCGTTGTGGCGACCCGGCCCCGTCGGCCAGTAGACCTTCGTGAAGATCTCCAGGCCCTCGCGGCGCTCGCCGCCCAAGGCCCGCCCCAGGACCGACTCGGCGCGCGTGTTGGCGTAGACGTCGGCGGTGTCGAAGGTGGTGATGCCCTCGTCGAGCGCCCGCCGCACGCAGGCGAGCGCGTGCTCCTCCTCGACCTGCGACCCGTGCGTGAGCCAGTTGCCGTAGGCGATCGCCGAGATCTTGAGCCCGCTGCTGCCGAGGTTGCGAATCTCCATGGACCCGACCCTAGTGCGAGCCTCAACCGTCGAAGTCGAGCTCCACCTCGGCGGAGGTCGGGTGCGACTGGCAGGTCAGGACGTAGCCACGCTCGATCTCGTCGGGCTCCAGCGCGTAGTTGGCGTCCATCGCCACGGTGCCGGAGACCAGCCGGGCCCGGCAGGTCCCGCAGACCCCGCCCTTGCAGGCGAACGGGAGGTCAGCACGCACGTCGAGGGCCGCCTCCAGCACGGGTACGCCGTCGGGGCGGAGCTCGAGCGAGGACGAGCGTCCGTCGAGGCGGATCGTCACCCGGGCCGCACCCTCGGCCGTCCCGGTCAACGCCTGGACCGGGACGCGCGGGACCGGGTCGGCGTGGAACAGCTCGGCGTGGACCCGGGACGCCGGGACGCCCAGACCGGTCAGGGTCTCCCGGAGCTCCACGAGCAGCTGCTGGGGTCCGCAGAGGAACCACTGGTCGACCTGGTCCGGCGGCATCAACGCCTCGAGGATCCGGGCCAGGCGCGGGCCGTCGAGCCGCCCGGACAGCAGCTCGACCTCCTGGGACTCCCGCGAGAGCACGTGCACGACCTGGAAGCGGGCGGGGTAGCGGTCCTTGAGGTCGTGGACCTCGTCGAGGAACATCACCGACCGGTGCGTCCGGTTGGCGTAGACGAGCATCGCCTGCGACCCCGGCTCCCCCTCCAGGACGGCGGCGAGGATCGAGAGGACCGGAGTGATGCCCGAGCCCGCGGCGACGGCGACGTAGGTGCGCCGGGCGGTCGGGTCGATCTCGGAGGTGAACCGGCCCGCGGGCGTCATCACCTCCAGGGTGTCGCCGACGACCAGTCGGGAGACGATCCCCTCGCTGAACGCCCCGCCGGGAAGCCGCTTCACGCCGATCCGGAGCACCCCCGAGGACGGCGGGGTGCAGATCGAGTAGGAGCGGCGCACGTCGTCGCCGCTGCGGATCGACAGGTGCTGGCCGTGGGCGAACCGGAAGTCGTCGGCCAGCGCCGGGGGCACCTCGAAGGTGAGCGCGACGGCGTCGTCGGTGAGCTCGTCGATCGCCGCGACGCGCAGCGGGTGGAAGGTCGTCGACACCGGCCTAGAGCGCCTTGAAGTGGTCGAAGGGCTCGCGGCAGCTGCGGCAGACCCACAGCGACTTGCACGCCGTCGAGCCGAAGCGGCTGGACTCCCGGGTGTCGAGCGACCCGCACTGCGGGCAGCGCACGCTCAGCGGCACCGCCACCGGACCGTCGCCGCGGGGCCCGGGGGGCGCGACGCCGTACGCCGCGAGCTTGGCCTTGGCCTCCTCGGTCATCCAGTCCGTCGTCCACGCCGGCGCGAGCACGAACTCGACGTCGACGCGCTGGTAGCCGGCGCTCAGCAGCGCCTCCACGACGTCCTCGCTGATGGCCTCCATCGCCGGGCAGCCGGAGTACGTCGGCGTGATCTGCACGTGCACGCGCCCCTGGTCGTCCTCGGTGACGTCGCGCAGGATCCCGAGGTCGGCGATGGTCACGACCGGCAGCTCGGGGTCGGGCAGGTCGGCGGCGATCTTCCACGCCGGGGAGCGGCTCACCACGACACCCCCGGGTGCGACCGGTGCAGGTGCTGCATCTCGGCCAGCAGGTAGCCCATCTCCTCGGTGTGCAGGCCCTGGCGTCCGCCACCGCGCGCCGGCGTCACCTCGGGCACGACCAGCGTCGCCTCGGCGACCACCGGGGTGACCCGGTCGAGCACCCCGGCACGGAGCGACGCGGGGTCCACCACGGACCCCTCGACCGGACGAAACAGCTCGTCGAGGTAGGGCCACTCGGCGTCCAGCGCCGCCTGCATCCGCTCGTGCGAGACCTCGGTGCCGTCGCCGAGCCGGACGACCCAGCTCGTGGCGTGGTCGAGGTGGTAGGCGACCTCCTTGACGGCCTTGGCGCCCACGGCCGCGAGCGTCTCGTCGGACGAGGAGGCGAGGGCGGCGTACAGCTCGGACTGCCAGGCGGCGACCAGCAGCAGCCGGGCCATCGCTACGCCGAAGTCGGTCTGGGCGCGCTCGACCAGCCACACGTTGCGGAACTCGCGCTCGTCGCGGAGGTAGGCCAGGTCGTCCTCGGTGCGTCCGGCCCCTTCGAGCCGGCCGGCGTAGGACAGCAGCGCGCGCGCCTGGCCGAGCTGGTCGAGCCCGATGTTGGCGAGCGCGACGTCCTCCTCCAGCTGCGGCGCGCGGCTGATCCACCAGCCCATCCGCTGGGCGGAGACCAGCGCGTCGTCGGCGAGACCCAGGACGTACTCGAGCGAGGTGCTCATAAGTGCTCCACGCCTTCCGGGACGTCGTAGAACGTCGGGTGGCGGTAGACCTTGTCGCCGGCGGGCTCGAAGAACGCCTCCCGCTCCCCCGGGTCCGACGCGACGATCTCCGTCGACGGCACCACCCAGAGCGAGACGCCCTCCTGGCGACGGGTGTAGAGGTCGCGCGCGTTGCGCAGGGCCATCTCGGCGTCGGGTGCGTGCAGCGACCCGACGTGGACGTGCGAGAGCCCGCGGCGCGAGCGCACGAAGACCTCCCACAGCGGCCAGTCCCTCATGCTGCACCCTCGGTGGGGCGGGCGTGCTTGGCGGCGTAGGCCGACGCGGCCTCTCGCACCCAGGCGCCGTCCTCGTGCGCCTGCACCTTGTGGGCCAGCCGCTGCTGGTTGCAGGGGCCGTTGCCCTTGATGACCTCGGCGAGCTCGGTGAAGTCGATCGGCCCGAAGTCGTAGTGGCCGCGGTCCTCGTTCCAGGCGATCTGCGGGTCCGGGAGCGTCAGCCCGAGCGCCTGGGCCTGGGGCACGGTCATGTCGACGAAGCGCTGCCGCAGGTCGTCGTTGGAGAACCGCTTGATCCCCCAGGCCATGGATTGTGCCGAGTTGGGCGAGTCGTCGTCGGGCGGGCCGAACATCATCAGCGCCGGCCACCAGTAGCGGTCCACGGCGTCCTGGGCCATCCGTTGCTGGGCGGGCGAGCCGTGCGAGAGCGTGTGGAGGATCTCGAAGCCCTGCCGCTGGTGGAAGGACTCCTCCTTGCAGATGCGCACCATCGCCCGGGCGTAGGGGCCGTAGGAACAGCGGCACAGCGGCACCTGGTTGACGATCGCGGCGCCGTCGACCAGCCAGCCGATGGCGCCCACGTCGGCCCAGGTGAGGGTCGGGTAGTTGAAGATCGAGGAGTACTTCTGCCGCCCGGTGTGCAGCTGGTCGAGCAGGTCGGCACGGTCGACGCCGAGGGTCTCGGCCGCGGCGTAGAGATACAGACCGTGCCCGGCCTCGTCCTGCACCTTGGCCATCAGGATCGCCTTGCGGCGCAGGCTCGGCGCGCGGCTGATCCAGTTGCCCTCGGGCTGCATGCCGATGATCTCGGAGTGCGCGTGCTGTGCGATCTGGCGCACCAGCGTGCG
>ERZ724503.1414-NODE-1414-length-11146-cov-4.779371_pt1 | contig 11146 bp, 10 predicted proteins | sample MGYA00376036_ERZ724503 | MGnify/ENA primary metagenome ERZ724503 (study PRJEB28724, sample SAMN07190885) | wastewater metagenome | isolation source: influent of sewage treatment plant in Hong Hong | place: Hong Kong | collected 2016-03-17 ...
CCATGGTGGCAGAAGGGGCCCTCTCCTACCTCAATGAACACCAGCTGACCATTCCGATCATCACCTTTGACTCTGTCAGACCAAAAATCAACATTGAGGCCTACGTGGACATCAATGCCCTCGAACTGGGAAGAGAATCTTTCAGTACCCTCCTACAAATTATCAACGATAGCAAGGATGACAGACAGATTTGCTACCGCCACGTGATTCCGCATACTATTACAAAACTCCAGTAAGAAAGGAGCCCTCTGAACCATGGCCCTAAGAACATTCCAGCCCTATCTTGATGATGTATCAAGCATTCGATTGGTAATGGAAAAACGCTTCGATGCAGACTCTATGTCCTTTACCATCGAATCTCCCAAAACCAGCTCCGAACTCTTTATCAGCCGCAGGGTTGAAGAAGAGAAGACGGTTGTCTATCACCTCACCAGTATTCATTCCTTTAACCTTGAAGACGACTATGTTATCTATGACCAGGACCGCAACAAGGCCGAATTGGCCTACGGTCACATCGTTCGAAGCAGTCTTTTTGAACAATTATTTACCTATCCTGGACAAGATTTGGGGGCTAACTATCATCCCAAAGAAACTCTCTTTAAACTTTGGGCTCCTATTTCCAAACAGGTTGTCCTCTATCTAGCTGGCCACACCTATCCCATGAAAAAGGCCCAGCAGGGGGTTTGGGAAGTGACAGTTCCTGGAAATTGGGATGGGAAGTCCTACTACTATCTCCACCGTGTCAATGGCCAGTGGACCGAAGTTCATGACCCCTATGCCAAATCATCCCTGGCCAATTCCGGCCACAGTGTGGTCATCAATCCAGACAAACTCAGAAAACCAAGCCGTGCAAAAACCCAGGTACCCCTCTCCCAAGCCATCCTTTATGAGATGAGTGTCCGTGACTTTTCTTGGCAAAAAGAAGCCGGCTTTAAGCATCCAGGCCAATACCGTGGCCTATCCGAATCTCCTCGACTGCAAGATATGAGTCTAGGTTTGGACTATGTCAAAAACCTAGGGGTTACCCACATCCAACTCATGCCCCTCTACGACTTTGGCAGTGTGGACGAATGGAACCCTTCGGCAGTCTACAACTGGGGATATGACCCTGTCCAGTACAATGTGCCGGATGGCTCCTTCTCCTCCAATCCAAATGACCCCTATGCCCGTATCTTAGAATTACAAGATGCCATTCAGGCCTACCATGATGCAGACATCAGCGTGGTGATGGATGTGGTCTACAACCATGTTTACCATGCCGAGACCTATGCCTTTGAAAAAATTGTCCCTGGATACTTCTACCGCTATAATGAAGAAGAAATCCGGACTGACGGAACCTTCTGTGGCAATGATGTGGCCAGCGAACGCAGCATGGTCCGCAACTATATCAAACAGTCTGTCCGCCAATGGGTTGAAGTCTATGGATTTGATGGCTTCCGCTTTGACCTGATGGGCATCATCGACTCCAAGACCATGCAGGAAATCCAGGCTGAACTCTCTAGCCTTTATCCGAACATCTACCTTTACGGGGAAGGTTGGAAGATGGGAACCGGCCTGCCTGAGCAAAAATTGGCCCATCAGTACAATGCCTATCAGCTGCCGAACATTAGCTTTTTCAACGATGATTACCGGGACACCTTCAAGAAAATCCTTCTGAATCCCTACTACATCATCGAACACCAGCAGTATGAGAAAATTCAAGATCTCTTGTCAGGCAGCATCAATGGCCACTTCATCGACCCTCAACAGTCTCTGAATTACCTAGAATGCCATGATAATGCCACCCTCTACGACTACCTAAACCTGCAAAATCCAAACATGTCCCGTCATGACCAAAAGCGGGCTGCTAGTTTCGGACTGCAACTCGTATTGATCAGTCAGGGAATGGTCTTTATCCAAAGCGGCCAGGAATTTTTCCGGACCAAGGACGGCATTGACAACACCTACAACAGTCCTGATACTGTCAACCAACTAGATTGGACAAGGGCCCTGCGCTATCAAAACCATATCCAGTTTATCAGCGACATTATCCGCTTCCGCAAGGAACACCCTATCCTCTCCCAGGAATCCTATTACAACATCGAAGAAAATTGTAGCTTCTACTGGCTGTCTGAGTATGTCCTTCGTTACCAGATTCAATCCGAAACGGAAACCATCCAGTTCATCATCAATTTCTCCACCCAGGATTACCAGTTTACAAAAGGGGAGAACCAGGAAGTTCACTTTACTTATCCACCGCTTGTGGATAAGTCTGTCCAGGAATTCCACATCGCTGGCCAGAGCATCTGTACACTGGTCGAGTCAAAAGCCTAATCGTTTACAGTCCGAAGAACTCACCTTCTTGCATTGGGTCAAAACCCGTTACGGACTGACAAACCCGCCAAACACTTGTGATTGGCGGGTTTTTAGCTGTCTATTTTTTCATACTCCTTTTGCGAACAGACTGTATAGGAGGTTATGAATGAAGAAATATTCTACACTATTGTTATCGTCCGCCCTATTGTTGGCTAGCTTGGCCAATGGCCCTCAAGTCCTTGCTCAGGATGTGGAAAAGTCGCCACAGACTACTACAACAGAGACAACCACCAGTCAAGCAACGACTAGCCAAGTTCCTATCCCTTCTTCCACAACCAATGGGAGTTCTGCGGTCATCGAATCGTCCACTATCGGTCAACTCAATCAAAGTGTGACAACTCAACAAAATGGCAACACCTTGTCTATTTTCTATCAACGGTCCGCTCAGCAAAAAGGATTAAAAATCGACTATGCCATCTGGTCATATGAAAATGGTCAGGATGATTTGAGATGGGTTCGAGCCCAGGATTATCAAACAGATATTGACCTGCAAGATTTCAAGGCGGGGCAATACATCATCCATACCTATATCACCATTGATGAAAAACCTGTATTTTTACAGGGATTAGATGTTAACATTACTAGACCCAAGCCAAGTATCACGAGTAGCATCAGTGAGCAGGCTGTTTTGGATATCGCTGTCCACAATATCTCACCAGACGTTAAAGAAGTTCTGCTTCCAGTTTGGTCAAATGTCAATGGTCAAGATGACTTGAAATGGTATACTGCCCAGCGCCAGGCCAACGGGACCTACACCGCTCGTATCTTTTTGAAGCACCACCAATTCAACACTGGGGCCTACTCCATCCACCTCTATACCAAGGATACCAGCAACCGACAAAGTTTTGTCACTGGCATCACCTTCACTGTCGCTCCAGAAAACGTTCCATCCATCCCAAAACCAGTTTTGGCGATTGAAAATTTAGAAGCTGGCAAAGGAAAGTACCAAGTGTCTGTCCAAGAAACAGCAACCAGCAAGCCCATCCAGTCAGTCCAAGTAGCCAGCTGGTCTATGGACAAGCAAGCCAACCTCAAATGGCGGACAGCTAGCCTGCAAGATGGAAAATTCCGTACATCGGTTGATTTCCAAGAACATCAAAATCACTCTGGCCACTATCAAAACCATGTTTATGTTACCTACACGGACGGTAGTCGCATTGGCTATATCTTTGACACCGTTAATTTGACAAGCGCTCGGCTTCCGCTGCTTTTCAGTTCAAAATTAGCGACTGTCGGCACCATTCAGGCCACCCTATCCAATGTCTACGACAGCCAAGCCGTTCAGTTGGCTGTTTGGTCGGAGGAAAACGGGCAGGATGATATCCGGTGGTATGATGCCAGCAAGTTAGCTGACAGAACCTATACAGGGAATATTTTCTTAAATAACCACAAGGGTATCGGCAAATACCATGTCCATGCATATCAAGGCGGTCGAGGTTTGGGAGCCTTTAGCATGGATATCACCAACAGCCATCGCTACAACACGACCAATACCTATCCCATCGGTCAATGTACCTGGGGAGCCAAAGAAGCAGCTCCTTGGGTCCAAAATTACTGGGGCAATGCCAACCAATGGGTAGATTCTGCCAGAAGAGCTGGATTCCGCACCGGAACCAGTCCGCAGGTTGGGGCAGTCGCTGTCTGGACAAGTGGTTACTATGGCCATGTGGCGGTCGTGACAGAAGTCAGCAGCCCAACTCGGATCCGTGTCAAGGAATCCAATTATGCCGGCTATATGACTGTCGGCGATTACCGTGGATGGTTCAATCCCGTTGCAGACGGAGTAACGACCTATATCTATCCAATGTAAGAGAAAAAGACCAACTCGGCAGCCCATCTGAGTTGGTCTTTTCTATTCATTTTCAAGTAAGCCCAGAATTTTTTTACCGACCCGCTCCAAGTCATTATTGAGGCCACGGAGTTCAACTTCGTCTAGGACTGGGAAGCCAAAGCGTTGGGAATATTGCTTGGCCGTCAGGCAATACTGGTGATTGAAATTGCGATTGCCAAAGCCAACCACACCCAGGCAGCGTTGGTCATTGCCTGCATGTGCAATAAAATCTCCTAGGGGATTGGTCAAGATTTCCGTATCACCATTATCCACACCGTTGCCGCCTTCCAGATAAGTTGGCAAAAAAGCGACGCAAGGAGCATCAAGCGCATAAAAGGGGATGTCTTCTTTTACCAGGTCTTTGACATGAACCTCTTCCACCTCCATGTCTGACTGAAACTGGAGGTAGCTGGTCAAGCGACGGACAAAGCTCTGAGTATTGCCACTGAGGCTGATATAAACCAAATAAATCTTTTTCATGCTGACTCCTATCTAATCCGCTTACGGTACTTGCTTCTAGAGGCGATAAATTCTGGACTTTGGACCTCATCGATATTGAAAATGGACACAAAGGCCAGCTGATCAATCTCATGAATCAGACTCTTGGCTTCGCGGGTATCTTGGGGACTAAGGGCCACATACATGACCTTCTTTTCCTTGCCAGAATAGGCCCCCTCGCCCTTGAGGTAGGTCACCCCGCGTCCCAATTTTTCCATGATCTGCCTAGAGATTTCCTCTGCCTGATCGGAGATGATCATCATACCCCGCACAGAATAACCACCATTTTGGACCATATTGACCACCTGACTGTAAATGAAACTCGCAATCAGGGCGTACATCATTTTGGGGATGGAGATGTAGGTCAAGGAGAGGAGCATGACAAATATATCAAAGCCTAGCAGGGCCTGGTTGAGCTGGATGCCAAATTTCTTTTCGATGACACGGGCAATGATATCCGAACCACCGATGGTTCCACCATAACGAAATACAAGTCCCGAACCCAAACCACCGATACTGCCAGCAATCAGGGATACCACTAGGTAATCTTGATTCAGATCCACAAAGAAGGGGATTTGCTGGAAAATCCAGACATAGAGATAGAGCGAGGCAATCCCATAGACAGTGTAGACCATGGCCCTTTTTCCAAAGAGATAGGCCCCTAACAGAATGAGCGGGAAGTTGATCAGGTAGCCCGAATAGGTTGGATTGATGCCAAAAAGGTTGTGAAGAACCAGGGTCAAACCTGCAATCCCGCTGGCCGCCACCTGATTGGCCATATAAAAATAAACAAAACCAAAGGCATAGATGGCCGCACCCAATCCAATTAGGATGAAATTTTTCAGACGTAAATTGTAATCATGAGACATTGTATGCCACCTCTACATATAAATTAATCCATATCCACAAAACGGCCCATGACACGGACATCTTCAGCTATCGACACAAAGGCTGACGGATCTGCCTTGGCCATAAAGTGCTTAAAATCACTGTATTCTTCCCGAGTTATAATGGCCAACAAAACTGCCTTTTTCTCGTGCTGATAGGTCCCTTCGGCATCATTGATACAGGTCACACCCCGATGGAGTTTCTTGTGAATCATCTGAATGACCCGCTCTGGTCGGCTGGTCACAATCAAGGCCTGCATCTTCTTCTGCCGAGTAAAGAGGGCATCTGTCACCCGACTGGAGACAAAGATGGTCACCATCGAATAGAGGGCGTATTGCCAGCCAAAGAGAAGGCCTGCAAAGAGCATGATAATCCCATTGACCAGCAGGGAAATACTGCCCACACTCCGTCCTGTCATCTTGCGAATGGTCAGGCTGATAACATCTGTTCCGCCGCTGGAAATCCTGGACTTGAGCCCATAGCCGATGCCCGTTCCCATGACCAGGCCCCCAAAAATAGCATTGATGAGGGGATCAGTGGTCAGCGTTACCTGGGGAATCAACTGGATAAAGAGGGAACTCATGGTCACGGTGATAAAGGTAAAAACGGTAAATTTGTGACCAATCTTGTACCAGGCCAAGATTAGGAGGGGCAGATTGATGGCATAAAAAGCTACCGCAACGGGAATGGTAAAGCCCAGATAACGTCCGCTAATAGCCGAAACAACCTGAGAAAGTCCGGTCACTCCGCTGGAGTAGACATGGCCCGGCTCAAAGAAAAAATTGACTGCAATGGCCGACATGAGGCCATAAAAGAGAGAAGCCGAAAACTTCTCTGCATATTTTTCTTTGGAAATACCCTTGAGGGTTCGAAACAGTCCCACCTTTTTAGCCCAGCGATTGATAGTAAATTTTAAACGTTTGATGATTGATGCTTGTTTAGTCATGACTTTCTACTGTTAATGCCAGCTCTTCCAGCTGTTTTGGAGCGACTTGGCTCGGAGCCTGGGTCATTGGATCGGATGCCTTATTGTTCTTAGGAAAGGCAATAACTTCACGAATGTTGTCTTTTCCAGCCAAAATCATGACCAGACGGTCCAGACCGATGGCCAAACCACCATGCGGTGGGAAACCATAGTCCATAGCCTCCAAAAGGAAGCCAAACTGGTCTTGAGCCTCCTCAGAGGAGAAGCCAAGGGCTGCAAACATGCGCTCCTGCATCTCTCTTTGGTTGATCCGCAGGCTGCCGCCACCCAATTCATAGCCATTGAGGACGATGTCATAGGCCACGGCACAAACCTTGGACAAGTCTCCCTCCAACTCATGAGCGGACTCTTCTGTTGGCAGGGTGAAAGGATGGTGAGCAGACATGTAGCGGCCCTCTTCTTCAGACCATTCAAACATAGGCCAGTCCACAATCCAGAGGAAGTTGAACTGAGATTGGTCAATCATGTCCAATTCTTTGGCAATACGGACCCGGAGGGCACCAAGAGTGTTGTTGGCAACCTCAAGGTTGTCTGCAACAAAGAGAACCAAGTCATTGTTATCAAGCTGTAAACTTGCTGTCAAGTCTGATTCGATGGCTGTCAAGAACTTAGCGACTGGTCCAGAAAGGGCCCCATCTGCCATCTTGACCCAGGCCAAGCCCTTGGCACCATGCTGTTTGGCCACTTCTGTCAACTTGTCAATGTCCTTGCGAGAATACTTGTCTGCTTGGTTTTTGACTACAATAGCCTTGACAACTGGGGCTTCCGAAAAGACCTTGAAATCAAGACCCTTTACAAGCTTTGTCAAGTCCTGTAAAAGCATCTCAAAGCGGGTATCCGGCTTGTCGGAACCATAGATGTTCATAGCATGGTCATAGGTCATCCGAGGTAAGGGCAGGCTTACATCCAGTCCCTTGGTATCCTTCATGACCTTGGCAATCATGCCTTCGACAATGTCCTGGATTTCCTTGTCATCAAGGAAGGAAGTTTCCAAGTCCACCTGGGTAAATTCAGGCTGGCGATCCCCCCGCAAGTCCTCATCGCGGAAACATTTGACGATTTGATAATAACGGTCAAATCCAGCATTCATCAGCAGCTGCTTGGTAGTCTGCGGACTTTGAGGCAGGGCATAAAAATGACCTTGACTAACACGGCTTGGCACCAGATAGTCACGGGCCCCCTCTGGAGTTGACTTGGTCAACATGGGCGTTTCCACATCAATAAATTCCAGCTCATCCAGATAATTCCGAATAGAGTGAGTAACCTTGGCCCGCAATTTGAAGTTTTCCAGCATTTCTGGACGGCGCAGATCCAAGTAACGGTAACGCAGTCGGGTATCATCTGCCGTTTCTAAGCCATCCTTGATTTCAAATGGGGTAGTCTTGGCTGTGTTGAGGATGGTCAATTCTTGAACCTTGAGCTCCACTGCACCAGTTGGCAATTTATCATTGGCCTGCTCACGCGCAGCAACCAGACCTGTCACCTCAATGACAAACTCACTGCGGAGGCTCTCCGCCTTGGCCATCACCTCAGCTGATACTTCCTCAGGATTGATGACCAACTGCATCACTCCCTCGCGGTCCCGAAGGTCAATAAAAATCAAGCCTCCCAAATCACGGCGGCGGCCCACCCATCCCTTGAGGGTCAGTTGATTTCCAATGTGCTCACTACGAACACGGCCAGCATAGATCGAACGTTTCATAAATACTCTTTCAAGCCTTCAAAAGTCTGACACAACTTTTTAGAGGGCTCCCATTCCTTTCGCATCATAAGTTTTTTCATTCCCTCCTATTATAGCAGAAAGCCCCCAAAAACCCCACCCATTGAGAGGAGTTTTTTGCTTTCTTTTGACCAAATATCGATTTTCTGCCCCAAAGCTTCTCTTGTCAAAAAATTTTGACAAAAAAATCAGGCCAAGTACAAGAATTTTGATAGACAAGTACCCCTAAATTTTTTAGAATAAGAGTAAGAAAAGAGGGAAAACCATGACAGATTCTATCAATATCGGACAAAAATTACAGGCAGCCAGAAAAGCACAGAACCTCACTCAGGAGCACATAGCAGACAAATTGATGGTCTCCAGACAGACCATTTCTAACTGGGAAAATAATAAATCCTATCCAGATATTCTGAGTTTGATTCAGCTTAGTGACTTTTACGAAGTGAGTCTGGACAGCCTAGTGAAAGGAGATGATGCTATGATCAAGCATTTAGCAAATAGTACAGATGTAGTGGCCAGCAACCATAAGTTGATTTTAGCTGTAGCCTGCAATGTCGTTTTACTGGCCATTTTCCTCATTTATAATGCCTGGATTATCGGAAATAGTTACTTGATTTTGGCTTGTGTTCTAGCCTGGATCATCAGTAGCGGTTTCCTCTTCTATCAAATTATCAACCGGATTTAGGAGGTGATTGATATGTTACTCTTTCTGATTGCAGGAATCTCCCTGGCCATCTTGGCAGGAATCTATCTGAACGTCCAAGTTTATCAAATGGTCAAAATTGATGCCTTCTACCGTGGTATGAACCACCCGAAACTTTGGGCCTTCTTTGCCGGTGCTGGCCAAAGAGGAGATGGCCTCATTCTCTACCTGCTCAAACGCAGAAACTACCCACGCAACAGTCTATCTGATGAAGACTTTCTGACTTTCCAGACCTGCAAACGCCGGGCCCTAGTTGCTCTTCTCTTCCAGTTGGTGAGCCTTGCTATGGCCGTCACTGCCCTTGTCTTGTATCATCAGTAAAATAGAGGCTGGACTTGAGTCCAACCTCTTTTCTCATGATTTGCAATAATATCTCGACGCAGCAAGTGAGTGGATTTTAACAGTTCAGGGGAGTGAAAAGGTCTATCCCCAGCCCCTTTCAACTAGCCGCCTTGAAATTGCAAAGTGATCACAATGTGCCCGAGCCTAGGTACGAAGATTTATTGACGAACCGAACTTAGAATGTTTGGGGTTCTTGCCTACTCCCTATTTGTCCACTTTTTCAAAAGCAATTGGAACGGTTGTTCCCAAGACTCCATCCGGTGCAATTTGGCGATACTTGATTTCTGTCTGACTAATTTGCTGAATCTCATAAATCATGCCTTTCTCATCTGTCAGAGTGTAAAGATTGTCCTCAACAGACAGAGTAGCATCCTGAGCGATGACATCACTCCCATCTTTTATGGACCACTTGTCATCTTCCTCATCAAACTGATAGGTGACATCCCAGTCCGTGCTATACCAACTTCCCTCCAGCCAATCTGTAGTCTTTTCTGCCTTTTGCTGACAGGCCGCCAAAATAATCATTGTCAAAAGACTGGTGAATAAGATGATTCCTTTTTTCATCATGGCAATATATTCCCCGCACTTCTATAAATGTGATACCACTGTTCTCGCGTCAACTGAACATCAAAGGCCTGGACAATCTTAGTCAGCCGCTCTGGATTCATCGATCCGACAATAGTCTGAATCTTAGCCGGATGGCGCAAAATCCAAGCCACCACAATGGCTTCTGCTGCCACTCCGTAATCTTCTGCATAGTGTCGGATGGTGGCATTTAACTCCTCATAGTCTGGATGCCCTGCAAAAATCCCCTCTTGCAAGCTGATTAAAAATGGAGACCAGGCCTGTGGGGTGACCCGTTTTAACTGGCAATATTCCAAGATGCCGCCATCTCGCATGGTAGCTGCATCATCCTTCATATTGACATGAAAACCAGTATCAATCATAGGGGTGTGAGCTGGAGAAAGCTGCAACTGATTAACCACCAGAGGCTCATCCAGATAAGACTGCAAAAGTTCCATCTGGTAACGGTTTTGGTTGCTAACACCAAAATGACGCACCTTGCCAGATTCTCTCAAAGTCCGAAAGGCTTCCGCCACCTCCTCAGCTTCCATCAAAGCATCTGGCCGGTGGAGGGCCAAAAGGTCCAGATAATCGCTTTGCAGGCGAGACAGGATGCCATCCACGGAATCTAGGATATGCTCTTTTGAAAAATCAAAGAAGCCTTTCCGAATACCACACTTGGACTGGATGACCAGCTTTTCCCGATCTAGGCCCAGTTCTTTCATTGCCTGAGCAAAGCGGACTTCCGACTGACCACCGCCATAAATATCGGCATGATCAAAAAAATGGATGCCATTTTCCAAGCAGGTCTGTAAGACACGGGTCGCATCTGATGGTTCCAAGGCCGCCATCCGCATACATCCAAGGCCAATACGCGACACCTCTAAACCTGTACTTCCGAGAATTTGTTTCATGGTCACTCCTCCTTTTATCTTTCCTTAGTATAACACAAAAGCAACCGTTTCCCAACAGTTGCTTTCATCTCTTTTCTATCGACCGGATTGGAGGAGCTTAGCCTAACCATATCCCTCCCAACGATCGGATTCCTCATTAAGGATTGAGGGGTAAATAGAGTCTGATTTCTGTAAACTGATCAGGCTGACTCTCCCATTCCATATGATAAGCCTCACCGAACTGGAGCTTCAACCGTTTATCTACATTAGATAGGCCAATGCCGCCTTGACGGACTAGCTTATCTCTCGCTTGTTCCTTCATGATAGAATCAAAACCTTGACCATTGTCATAAACGCTGATGACTAA
>ERZ724503.1415-NODE-1415-length-11145-cov-4.877006_pt1 | contig 11145 bp, 13 predicted proteins | sample MGYA00376036_ERZ724503 | MGnify/ENA primary metagenome ERZ724503 (study PRJEB28724, sample SAMN07190885) | wastewater metagenome | isolation source: influent of sewage treatment plant in Hong Hong | place: Hong Kong | collected 2016-03-17 ...
CAGGGTTACAACTCAAAAGTGGCGGCAGAAAAGCTAGGTCTGGATCCTGAACGCTATGTGCCCAATATGGCCATCGCCATTGGTAAGGCCGACCTGATTCATCTCAATAAGGAGGTCCAATCAAGTCGCTATTCTGTTGATGAAGTTAGTCGATTTTTATAATTCCAAGCGTTGCAGAGATGCGCCTTAAGGGGAAGCAAGGGATTTCAGGTAAACATCCTAGAAATTTTCACTGTTTTATGCTACAATACTACAAGCGTAGGTTTTTAAACTCATCCCGTGAGGTGAGAAAGACGTCAAGTTTCAAATGAGGGCCTATGACTACTATATTAGAACTGGGCCTTTTTGCATGCCCAGAAAAGGAGAATAGATGGAATTAAAGATGCAGGTTTCAGAGCATGAGGAGCGCACGGCTCTGGATTTGGATGTTTCAAAGGTAGACCTACTTTTGGATGTGGATGAAAAGCCGGAGTTTGGCAAGGGCCTGCTCCTTAGCTTCCAGCATGTCTTTGCTATGTTTGGTGCCACCATCCTAGTGCCCCTAATTTTGGGCATGCCAGTATCGGTTGCCCTCTTTGCCTCTGGTGTAGGAACCCTGATTTACCAAGTAGCCACCAACTTTAAGGTACCAGTCTACCTAGGTTCCTCCTTTGCTTATATTTCGGCCATGTCTGTGGCCATCAAGGCTATGGATGGCAATGTTTCAGCTGCCCAGACAGGGATTCTCTTCGTCGGTCTCATCTATGTCCTCATTGCAGGTCTGGTCAAGATGGTCGGCACCAAATGGATTGATACCCTTTTGCCGCCCATTGTCATCGGGCCAATGATTATCATCATCGGACTTGGTTTGGCCAATTCAGCGGTAACCAACGCAGGCTTTGTGACTGATGGTGATTGGAAGCAGATGCTAGTGGCCATGATCACCTTCCTCATTGCGGCCTTTGTCAACACCAACGGTAAGGGCTTTGTGAAAATCATTCCCTTCCTCATCGCCATTGTAGGAGGTTACCTGGTTTCCATTGCTCTTGGCATGGTCGATTTTACCCCAGTTTTGGAAGCGGCCTGGTTTGAGTTGCCTGGTTTCATCCTTCCTTTCAAGTTAGGGAGCTTCCAGAGTTTTGATCTCTATTTTGGCCCTGAAATGCTGGCCATCCTGCCTATTTCTATCGTTACCGTGGCAGAGCATATCGGGGATCACACCGTTCTCAGTCATATCTGTGGTCGTGAATTTTTGAAAAAACCTGGCCTGAACCGGACCCTGATTGGGGATGGGGTGGCCACAGCCGTATCAGCCCTCTTGGGTGGACCTGCCAACACCACCTATGGAGAAAATACAGGGGTCGTGGGTATGACGCGGATTGCATCAGTGTCTGTCATCCGCAATGCAGCCCTCATTGCCATCACTTTTTCCTTCCTAGGAAAATTCACCGCCCTCATCTCCACCATTCCAAACGCTGTTCTGGGGGGGATGTCCATTCTGCTCTATGGGGTTATCGCTAGCAACGGCCTCAAGGTCCTCATCGAAAGCCGTGTTGATTTCGGTCTGGTCCGCAATCTGATTATCGCTAGCTCCATGCTGGTTCTGGGTCTTGGTGGCGCCGTCCTCAATCTGGGTGCCCTGACCCTTTCAGGAACCGCCCTCAGTGCTATCGTTGGGGTAGTCTTAAACCTAATTTTGCCCAAGTCGGAAAAGTAAATAAAAGAAAGGAGTCAGTGCTTTGGAACTGACTCCTTATTTTCGTTTGATGACAATTACTACAAGAACATTAAATATATGTTGTTTCAAACAAAATTTGTTTACATTTGACCATAGTTATGTTAACATTGTTGTGTTTGTGATAATATTTATGCTTGATAGGTACGTATCTATTGCAGAAAAAATTTGTTTCACATTAGGAGAGTTTTATGAATCATCATCGATTCAAACCAATTAAGGTTATGGTAGTTTTTGGGACAAGACCCGAAGCCATCAAAATGGCCCCCTTAGTTTTAGCTTTAGCCAAAGATAGTGGACGATTTGAGCCAACGGTTGTCGTGACGGCTCAGCATCGAGAGATGCTAGACCAAGTCTTAGACACCTTTCAGATTGTTCCAGATTATGATTTAAATATCATGGGGCATAGACAAACCTTAACAGACATTACAGTCCAGGCCATGAGTAAACTGCAATCGATTGTTACAGAAGTTCAGCCGGACATTATGCTGGTTCACGGGGATACAACAACAACTCTGGCAGCTAGTCTAGTTGCTTTTTATAATCAGGTCAAAATTGGCCATGTAGAGGCTGGCTTACGCACGTGGAATAAACTATCTCCTTTTCCTGAAGAAGTTAATCGCCAGGTAACAGATGTGGTGGCGGACCTTTACTTTGCTCCGACAAACGAAAGCAAGCGTAATTTGCTACAAGAGGGCCGGGCAGAAGAAGACATCTTCATCACAGGAAATACCGCTATTGACGCATTGTCCTTTACGGTGGATAGTGACTATCACCATGAGGTTTTAGATAGGATTGGTGCAGGGAATAAAGTTATTTTATTAACCATGCACCGTCGTGAAAATCAGGGCGAACCAATGGCCAAGGTGTTCGGCATGATCAAGGACTTTGTAGCACAGCATCAGGATGTCGAGGTCATCTACCCAGTTCATTTGAGCCCAGCTGTTAAAGAGGTAGCAGAAGCTATTTTGGCAGGGGTTGAGCGGATTCATCTCATCGAACCTCTCAATGTCCTAGATTTCCATAATTTGGCGGCGAGAAGTTATTTTATTATGTCAGACTCTGGTGGCGTGCAAGAAGAGGCACCCTCTCTTGGAAAACCTGTACTGGTCCTTCGTGATACAACAGAACGTCCAGAGGGTGTTGCTGCGGGAACCCTTAAATTGGTCGGCACAAATCCAGATTTGATTGCCAGAGAAATGACCTCTCTCTTGACAGATAAAGAGTATTATCAGACCATGTCCGAAGCGAAAAATCCTTATGGCGATGGTCAAGCTTCGAAACGTATTTTAGAAGCTATTGCTTACTATTTCAAAGGAGCAGAAAACAAACCAGAAGATTTTAAGGTCGAGGATAAATAATAGACATGTTAAAACAAGAATTACACTATATAACAGTTTCCCTTCTGTACTGGGGGGGGATTGTTGCGAGCTTGTTTGCGACACATATTTTCTTCCCTGGAAGTGAGTGGATAACGCTTGCTGTTATTCTCTTAACCATTGTGTCCGTATGGCTCCTGCCAGAACTACTAGCTATATGGCTCTTGGTATTGAGTACGACTGCCATTGTCATGATTATGGTTTTTGGTATCAGTTACATCCCTGTTCCAGAACGGGTATTTTACATTTTCCTTCTTCCGGCTGCAGGATTAGCCACCCTTTATCTCCTTAGGTTGTCCTATCAGCAACTTGCAGGAAATGAGGAAAAGGCAGCCCGAAAAACCCTTTCTTTCTGGAAAAGGGCCAATGAGTCAGCCTTTCCTGTGCAGATTGGAATGGTGAGGTGGGCTCACTTCGAGCAATTTCGAGAAATTAATCCTAGAGAGAGCCGCCGTGTTTTGCGGGTTGTCAAGCATCGTCTGAAGTCTCATCCAAGCATTCGTGATGTTTTTGTCTTGCCAAATGGTGCCTTTTTGATTTTTGCAAACAATGATTCTAAGACTGCTTCTTTATCAGAACAGTTGAAAGAGTCTTTGGAAAAGATTCCCTTTCGAAATATATACAATCCGAATGCCATTCAGTTTCAGATTGTGCAAGATGAATGGGAAAAACAAGATCTTGAGTCTGTGCGCTTTGCTGATCTTATCAAGCATTTAGGGCGCAAGCTGGAGACTGAAATTATTATAGAATATTAGGAGAAAAATATGACATTAACGGACATTTTTTTCTATATTGCAACAGGAGTCACCGGATTGTTCGCAATCTGTGTGCTTATTCTCTTAATTTGCTATTTAACAATCTATGAAAGAGTTAATAAAAATTTTAGGGCGGTGAAGAAATGATTAGCCAATCTTTAATGATTTTCACTCTAGTATCTATTTGGTTTTCGATGGGATGGGCCTTGATTCCCTTGTTTTCGTCTGTTCACTTCTGGTTGAAGCATAGTGATTTTAATGTGAATACAGATCCTCTTCCCTACTATCCCAAGGTCACGATTGTAGTGCCAGCCCATAATGAGGATGTCGTGATTGCTCAAACGGCTACCGCCATTCTGAACTTGAACTACCCAGTAGATCGGGTTGAACTCCTCCTTTTTGCAGATAACTGTAATGATAATACTTACGAAGAAATGCAAAAAGTGAAGGCCTTGCCTCAGTTTGCTGGAAGAAATATCACCCTGATTAACCGAAAAGGGACAGGAGGAAAAGCCGGCGTTTTAAATGATGCCTTGAAAATGGCAACTGGAGAATACATCTGTGTCTATGATGCAGATGCCATGCCAGAGCAAAATGCACTCTATTTCCTCATCAAAGAAGTTCTCAAGGATCCTGAACGTCACGTTGCAGCCTTTGGCCGCAACAAAACGAGAAATGCAACCCAAAATTTCCTGACTCGCTGTATCAACCAAGAGATTGTCGTGACTCAGCGCGTGCAGCATGTTGGGATGTGGCATTTGTTCAAGATTGGTCGGATTCCAGGAACCAACTTTATCATCAATACTGACTATGTGAAGAGTATCGGTGGCTGGCGTAATGGTGCTTTGACGGAAGACACAGATATCTCCTTCAAGATTATGGAGAGTGGAAAGTTGATTGCCTTGGCTTATAATTCAGAAGCCTTTCAGCAAGAACCTGAAACGGTCCGCACTTATATGATGCAGCGTAAACGCTGGGCCAAGGGAAATTATGAAGTGGTTATTTCCAACTTTAAAAACCTCTTTAATCGAAGCAATTGGCGGGTGAAGCTGGAAGTCTTTTATTATTCTTGTACTTTCTTCTGGTTCAATGCGGCCATTATCTTGTCTGACCTTATTTTCTTTGCCAATATTGTGGCTATGGTCCGATATCTATTTGACCCTGCTGTTACCCTACCATTTGCCTTTGATCCTTCCAATGTGTACATCGCACAATTATTGCTCTTTAACTGGCTTGTAATGATTCTGATTTACTTGCTACAAATTACTATCTCACAGGCTAGTCAGTTTGGTCAGGCAACTATCCATCAGGTTGGGATTGCCCTTATTTCCTACTTCACCTATACGCAGCTCTTTATCATTATTTCTATTGTGTCAGTTTGGTCTGTCACAATGGATAAACTATTGCGGCGTGATGGTACCAAGTGGGTTAAGACCAAGCGCTTTGCAGGATAGGAGGATTCATGCTCAGAAAACGATCAAAATATACAATTTTTGCCCTCCTTTTAGCAGCTTTTATTGCCCTCTTTTTCTACTTACGGATGAACAAACCGAAACAATTACAAAGAAATGCTTATCAAGAGTGGTCTGCTAATTTTGTAGGAACTCTTGATGAAAAGACCTATATTAAAACAGAAGAGACTTCTGATGGACAAGTCACTCTGTCTGAAGCACAAGGGTATGGCATGCTGATTGCAGCTCGTGCAGGGCAGCAAAAATTAGCCAGTCAAAAAGATTTTGACCGCCTTTATCAATATTATCTAGATAATCGTCTACCCGATAGCCAATTGATGTCATGGAAACAAGTCATCGCAGAAAATGGTGAGATTGAAACTTTCGATCATAATGCCACAGATGGTGATTTATATATCGCCTATGCCTTGATGGAGGCTGCTAAGGTTTGGCCTAAAAAAGCAGATGATTACAATGCACAAGCGAAGGCCATCCTAGAAGATATTCTTGCTCACAACTACAATGCAGAATTAACCATTCTGACAGTTGGGGACTGGGCTACAGAAGATAGTAAGTTCCACAGTCTTATGCGGACCTCGGATGTCATGCCCCAGCAATTTGAAGAATTTTATCAGTTGACCCAGGACAACACCTGGTTACAGTTGAAAGACTCAATGCTAGATAAGTTGGTTCTGATGAGCGAACAGTACAAGACCGGTTTGATTCCTGACTTTATGTGGGTCGGTGAAGATGAGGTAAAAGCTGCTGAAGCCAATGCAGTTGCAACAGAGTTTGATGGGACCTATTCTTACAATGCCTGTCGTGTCCCTTACCATCTGGCCCAAAGTCAAGATGAAAAGTCCCAGGCTGTTCTAGGGAAAATGCTAAACTTTTTCATGTCCACAAGACGAATCACCGCTGGTTATGAACTGAGTGGGAAAGAAGTGCACAATTACCAGGCAGCCAGTTTCTTGGCACCTGTCTTCTACGCTGCCCAAAAGACCGCAGGACATGATAAGCTTGTCCAACAAAACAAGTTTATCTTTATGCAAGATTTATCCAAAGAAGCCTACTATGAAATGGCTCTCTTAACTATGGTGGCCTTAGAAGTTTTTTAAACAGGTCAGGACCACAAATAGTTGACAAAGGGTTCAAAGCCTGATAGACTAATAGGAGTCCAATGGACAAACTAGCGATTCTTGGTTGCAGGATATGCCAACCTGCCACTCGGATTCAGCTCAAATACAAAGGAGAAAAACTCATGGCAATCTCAAAAGAGAAAAAAAATGAAATCATGACCCAATATGCGCGTCATGAAGGTGATACTGGTTCAGTAGAAGTGCAAGTTGCAGTCCTTACTTGGGAAATCAACCACCTCAACGACCACATCAAACAACACAAAAAAGACCACGCAACTTACCGTGGTTTGATGAAAAAAATCGGTCGCCGTCGTAACCTCTTGGCTTACTTGCGTAAGACAGATGTTAACCGTTATCGGGACTTGATCCAATCTCTTGGACTTCGTCGTTAATTTTAGCCTTAATCAGCTAAAATGTGAAATTCTCTCTGCATTTGTGGAGAGTTTTTTCTTGCTCAATTTCCAGTATTGTGTCTAGATTCCTTACCTGAAAAAATAGGAATAGGCTCCTCACTAGGTGGGGGTCTTTTCTGTAGACTCATTATTGCTTGCGGATGCATTATTAGTCCGCTTCTTGAAGTTTTTTAGCATCTTATTTAGAACAGTTCTAAATATTTTCTTTTCTGAACTAAAAGTGCTATACTACAGGTATGAAGATATTTGAACTAGATAATCTGGGACTTGTCAGCCCAGAAAAGATAATTTTAGAAGAAATCAGCCTCTCGATTGAAAAGGGGGAACATCTGACCATCACAGGTCCCTCCGGTTCGGGGAAGAGCAGCCTGCTCAAGGTTTTAGCTGGTTTGGTTTCCCCGAGTTCTGGCCGGCTTTTCTATCAGGGGCAAGATCTGGAAGACCTGGACCCAGTGAGCTATCGCAGGGAAGTCTCCTATTGTTTCCAGCAACCAGTTCTTTTTGGACAAACGGTGCGGGATAACATGGCCTTCCCTTTTGAGATTCGCCAAATCCTTTTTGACCAGAAGAAAGTTCTGGCTGCCTTGGCACGCTTAGATTTGGGGCCAGAATTTTTGGAGAAGCCCATCAAGGAATTATCTGGTGGGGAAAAGCAGCGTGTGGCTCTTGTACGCAACCTCCTCTTTGAGCCCAAAGTCCTCCTCTTGGATGAAGTTAGCTCTGGTCTAGATGAAAAAACGAAGACTCTCTTGCGGACATTCTTGAATGACCTGCACCAAGCAGGAGTTACCCTGATTGAGGTGACCCATGACCAAAGGGAGATTGAAGAAGCTGAACATTTGGTGACTATCGTTGAGGGGAGGTTAGCCCATGAATAATGTAGATGTATCCTATCTTTCCCTTTTCTTAGCTCTGAGTTTGGTCTTGGTGGCACTAATCATCAGCAGCAAGGAAAAGCTGGGCTTGACCAAAGATATCATCGCCAGTGTGCTAAGGACTATCGTCCAGCTGACAGTGGTTGGTTACTTGCTCTACTACATCTTTGATGTGGACAATGTCCTTTTGACCTTGGCCATGGTGCTCATCATTGTCTACAATGCCAGCCATCAGGCAGACAAGCGTAACCCCAATCACAAGAAGCGTTTCCACCAGTCTTTTCTGGCTATCTTTCTGGCAACTGGACTGACTTTGACTGTTCTGATTTTGTCAGGAGCCATCCAATTTCTCCCCTCCCAGATCATTCCCATCACCGGTATGATTGCCAGCAATAGTATGGTAGCCATCGGACTATGTTACCGAGAGATGAATAGCCTCTTTCGCGACCAGCGCCAGCAGGTTCTGGAAAAGCTAGCCCTGGGAGCCCCAGTAAAACTTGCCAGTGCCAGTATTGTCCGTCAATCCATCCGAACTGCCATGCAGCCGACCATTGATTCGGCAAAGACAGTTGGTCTAGTTAGTCTTCCGGGTATGATGTCGGGGCTAATCTTTGCGGGAGTCAGTCCCATCTTTGCGATTAAATATCAGATTATGGTCATGTTTATGCTCCTATCAGCGACCAGTTTAGGAGCGGTTATTGCAGCTTATTTCGCCTACCGAACTTACTTTAACAACCGAGCCCAGCTGGATTTCGAGGAAGAAAAGGTTTAGTTTTCAGAAAACCTCTTTTATGGTATACTAAAGAAAAAAATGGGGGTGGCTGATATGATTTGGTCTATGATTGTCGGAGTATTGATTGGAGCGGTGGCAGGTGCCATCACCAACCGTGGTGAAAACATGGGCTGCTTCTTTAAGATGTTTGCCGGCCTCATTGGGTCGTCTGTTGGACAGGCTTTACTTGGTAGTTGGGGTCCCTCTTTAGCTGGCATGGCCCTGATTCCCTCAATTGTAGGAGCGATTATCGTGATAGCAGTTGTTGAATTTTTCTTCGGAAAAAATCGCTAAAGAGAAAATTAGTAAGAAAAGATATCTTGTCTTCTCGATGTAAGGGGAAACAAGGTATTTTTTTGCAATAGTTTTGAAAAATAACCTTTCTTTTTCAAGAAAATATGGTATAATACCTTGAATTATGGAATACAGGAGACAAAAATGAAAGCTTCAAATAGTGCCCTTATTGAAAGTTTGGCCCAGTCGATTGAGAAAAAAGACAACCTTTCCCGCAACAGCTATACGAAGTACGCTGTCCGTGCTATGCTGGCAACCATGTTCTTGACATTGGGAACGGGAATTGCATTTTATATCTCTATGTATGCAGATAGCATTGTCCCTCACTCAGGTAAATTCTTCTATGCTTTTATGTTTAGCTGGTCCTTGGTGATGATTGTCTATATGAATGCAGAGCTTGGAACCTCCAACATGATGTATATGACCAGCGCTGTTTACAATAAAAAACTTCGCTTTTGGACAGCTGCCAAAATCTTGGCTATCTGTATCTTCTTTAACTTTGTCGGAGCAGTTGTTTTTGCTTGGTTTATGTCTCAGACCAATGCCTTTAACCACTTGACACCGGATAGTTACCTTTTTGAAGCTGTTTCTGCTAAGCTGGCTAAAACACCTTGGACCCAGTTTACAGAAGGTATCTTTGCCAATATCGTCGTTAATACCGCAGTCTTCTGTACTCTACGGATGAAAGACGATGCCGGTAAAGTCTTCTCAATGATCTTCATCATCTTTATCTTCGCCTTTTTAGGCTTTGAGCACGTCATCGCCAACTTTGTTTCCTTCTCCTTGGCCTTCTTTGCCAACGGGGGCCCAGTCGAAGGCATGAACATCTGGTCTGTCCTCTCCAATTTCTTCTTCTCTGGAATTGGAAATTATGTCGGAGGCGGTCTGGTCATTGGTCTTCTCTACAGCTGGCTCAATAAAAATAGTGACATTTACGTCGACTAAGCTGCTGACAACACTTCCGAAAGGGAGTGTTTTTTCTGTGGCAGAAAGGCCCATATTCGTAAACAAAGTCTATAAAGAAAACCAAGTTGGGGCTCCAACTCGGTTTAATCATTTTCAATCCAGTAGCGCAGCATGAGCTCGTCATCCGCTTCATCATAGTAGGTATTTTCCAAGACGCCACCATTGGATAGGATGGTCTTTTGGGAACCAATGTTCCAGTCGGCCGCAGTGACCAAGACGCGGTCGATACCCAGTTTTTTAGCTTCCAGCAGGGCCAGTCTCAGCTGCTCAGTCGCATAGCCTTTTCTGCGCTCCGCAGGGTGGATAGAGTAGCCGATATGGCCAGCGATATGCAGCAGATAGTCTTGGTTGAGGTCGTGGCGGATATTGCAAATGCCCACCATGGCCTGATCCCTCTCTCGGATGCAGAGGAAGGTAGAAGAAGGAGACCGTCCTTCACCGCAGGTAGAAGCAGAACCAGCCTTTTCTAAATGGTTCAGCCATCCCGATAAATCATCTATTTCCTGCAGACGACTGCCACCATGCAGGTGTTCGCCTCCAAAGGCTTCCTTATAGGCTAGAAGCTCTCTTTCCCAGTCCATGCTTGGGCTGATGAAGGTCAATTTTTCCATCTCTTCTCTCCTTGACTTTTTTCAAGTTTACCACAGTCAAGTTTTCTAGTCAAAATCAGCTTTTAAGCCTTTCATTCTGCCTAAAATATGATAAAATATTAAGGATACGTGGTTTTGTGCAAAGATGAGTTCAAGAAGGTCTTGGATTGATGTTTGTAGAAAACACGTAAATCAAGATTCTAGGAGAAACATGTATGTCCAAACAAGTGTTTGAAATGATTTTCGCTGGCAAAAAACTGGTTGTGGAAACTGGTCAGGTTGCCAAACAGGCCAATGGTGCCGTTGTCGTCCGCTATGGGGATTCAACCGTTCTGACGGCGGCTGTTATGTCCAAGAAGATGGCAACGGGTGATTTCTTCCCGCTGCAAGTCAACTATGAAGAAAAGATGTATGCGGCAGGGAAATTCCCAGGCGGCTGGCACAAGCGTGAAGGTCGTCCATCAACGGATGCGACTCTTACTGCTCGCTTGATCGACCGTCCGATCCGCCCTATGTTCGCAGAAGGCTTCCGTAATGAAGTGCAGGTCATCAACACGGTTCTTTCTTACGATGAAAATGCCTCAGCGCCAATGGCGGCCATGTTTGGTTCCTCTCTGGCCCTGGCCATCTCAGACATCCCTTTTGATGGACCGATTGCCGGTGTCCAAGTGGGTTATGTGGATGGTGAGCTGGTTATCAACCCAGACCAGGCTCAAAAGGACGCATCTCTCTTAGATCTGACAGTGGCAGGGAATAAGGATGCTATCAACATGGTGGAATCTGGTGCCAAAGAATTG